>Ga0265327_10000064_pt1 | contig 231983 bp, 220 predicted proteins | sample 41621metaG_FD_202089 | JGI IMG/M metagenome (GOLD analysis project Ga0265327, IMG submission 202089) | Rhizosphere microbial communities from Carex aquatilis grown in University of Washington, Seatle, WA, United States - 4-16-21 metaG | ecosystem: Host-associated > Plants > Roots >... | reverse complement strand
GGCGTGATGTCCATTTCCTTGGCCAGCTCTTCGGGCGTGGGTTCGCGACCCAGGTCCTGGAGCAGCTCGCGCTGGATGCGGCCGAGCTTGTTGATGACCTCGACCATGTGCACCGGGATACGGATGGTGCGGGCCTGGTCGGCCATCGCGCGGGTGATGGCCTGGCGAATCCACCAGGTGGCGTACGTCGAGAACTTGTAACCCTTTGTGTAGTCGAACTTCTCGACCGCACGGATCAGACCAAGGTTGCCTTCCTGGATGAGGTCCAGGAACGCCATGCCACGGCCGGTGTACCGCTTGGCCAGCGACACCACCAGACGCAGGTTCGCTTCCAGCAGATGGTTCTTCGCGCGGTCCCCGTCACGGCAGATCCAGGACATGTCACGACGCTGCGCGGCGGGAAGCTTCTCGCCCTTCTCGGTCAGCTCGGTGACGATCTGGGTCGCGTACAGGCCGGCCTCGATCCGCTTGGCCAGCTCGACTTCCTCTTCGGCGTTGAGCAGCGCCACCTTGCCGATCTGCTTGAGGTAGGCACGCACCGAGTCCGCGGAAGCGGTGAGCTCGGCGTCCTTGCGGGCCTGCCGCAGCGCCTCGGATTCCTCTTCGTCCCAGACGAAATCGCCTGATGCCTTGTCCTTCTCGGAGGGCTCGTCGCTGTCGGCTTCCGCCTCGGGCTCGGGCTCGGCGGCAACCTCGGCGAGGTCGGCCTCGATGTCCGCGTCGTCGGCGAGGTCAACCTCGAGATCCTCACCGGGCTCGATATCGGCGTCTTCGGCACTGCCCTGCGGCTCGAGGGCAGGATCGGTTGCCTTCGCGGCAGCCTTCTTGGCCGGCGCCTTCTTGGCGGGTGCTTTCTTCGCGGGCGCCTTGGCGGCGGCCTTCGCGGGTGCCTTCTTGGCCGGCGCCTTCTTGGCGGGTGCCTTCTTGGCCGGCGCTGCCGTGGCGGCGGTCGTCTTCGAAGGTGTCTCGGCGGTGGCCTGCGTTACCGGAGCTGCTTTCGTGGCTGCCACGTACGCCCTTTCCTGGCTACTTCTTCGACGCGCATGGGCATGCAAAATCGAGAATTTGGCTGTCTGCTTAATGTTCGTCGCTGCGGGGGAGCACCTGCGTGGCCCTGCGTGCGGCTATCTGAATGCCATTGTAACGACAAGAATGCATAACCTGTGAAAAAGCTAAGGCGAAACGCCAGCGTGTGCGGCCATCGCCGCGCCGACGATCCCCGCGCTGTTCTGCAGAGCAGCCGCCACCACCGGGGTGCGATTGGTCAGCAGCGGCACCCATTTGTCGGCCTTGCGGCTGATGCCGCCGCCCACGATGAACAGGTCGGGCCACAGCGCGTTCTCCACCGCCTCCAGGACCTTGGTGACCTCGGGCGCCCACTGCTTGTAGCTCCAGTCGTTCTTTTCCTTGACCGATGACGCCGCGCGGTGCTCGGCCTCCATGCCGCCGACCTCGATATGCCCGAATTCGGTATTGGGTAACAGGATTCCGTTGTGCAGGACGGCGGACCCGATACCGGTTCCGAAGGTCAGGAGGACGATCACACCCGATTGGTCCTTGCCCGCGCCGTAGCGGTCCTCGGCCAGGCCGGCGGCATCGGCGTCGTTGAGCACGGTGACGGTTTGGCCGTCCAGCTGTGCGCTGATGATGTCGTGGACGTTGACGCCCAGCCACGATTTGTCGACGTTCGCGGCGGTGCGTGCCTCGCCGTGCACGATCACGCCGGGATACGTCACGCCGATGGGCCCTGTCCAGGAGAAATCACGGACGACTGTGGCGATGGTCTCTGCGACCGCCTTCGGTGTGGCGGGCTGCGGAGTGGGGTATTTGACCCGCTCGCCGATCATCTCGCCGGTCGTCAGATCAATGACCGCGCCCTTGATGCCGCTGCCGCCGACGTCGATGCCGAACCCACGCTGCTCGGTATCGCCGGCTCCCGTTGCGGGTGCGGCCGGTCCGGAATCGGTGGCGGTCATCGGCGCTCCTCGGTCCTGGGTCTACGTGGCTGGCGAACGCGGGCAGCGAACACAGCCGGAACACACTGAATGCGAGTGACACCCTAGTGCCCACCGGGGCGCCGCGCGTGTCGCTCTCGGCTGTGCTGCGATAGGTGTGTGGGAATCGATCCGGGAGCGTTGCGTTCGGTGGCGGTGCGGCTGGCGTCCGAGGCCGCTGAATTCGTGCGGCATCGTCGCGGCACCGTCGACTGGACGGCGTCCGTGCGTACCAAGAGCTCCGAGACCGATCCGGTGACACTTGTCGATACCGACTGTGAACGGCTGCTGCGCCGGCGGTTGGCCTCCCTGCGACCCGACGACGCGATCCTGGGCGAGGAAGACGGGGAAAGCGGCGGCCCGGCGTCGGATGCTCTGCGCGCAAGCGGCGCACCACAGGTGCGGTGGGTCATCGACCCGATCGACGGCACCGTCAATTTTGTCTACGGAATTCCCGCATACGCGGTGTCTGTGGCCGCTCAGGTGGACGGTGTGTCCGTGGCGGGTGCGGTAGCCGATGTCGTGGCGGATCGTGTCTTCTCGGCGGCCTCAGGCGGCGGCGCGACCGTACGCGAGGCGAATGGGCTGCAGCGGCCATTGACGTGCAATCCCGTTCGCGAAACGAATCTTGCCTTGGTGGCCACCGGCTTTGCGTATTCGACGGTCCGGCGCGAGCGTCAGGCGCAGCTGGTGGCGCAGCTATTGCCCCGGGTGCGGGATGTACGGCGGATCGGGTCGGCCGCCCTTGACCTGTGCGGGGTAGCCGAGGGGCGTGTCGACGCGCAGTACGAACACGGCTTGGGGCCGTGGGACTGGGCGGCGGGTGCGCTCATCGCCCGCGAGGCGGGTGCGGTACTGGTGCTGCCGGACGCGAACGCCCGGAGCGCCGACGGCGCCCTCATCGCCGCGATGGCACCCGGAATTGCCGACGAGCTCGGGCAGCTGCTGACCGACATCGGCGCGATGGCGCCGATTCCCGGCTAGCAGGTGCTCTGCCGCGCCCGGCTGATCAGATCCGAATTGGCCTGGCTGCCGGGTTTGAGGCTGTTCAGGGCCGAAGTGACCGCGTTACCGGAGGCGAGCTCGGTGAACCCGCTGCCGAGTGCCAGGTCCACGGAGTCATCGGACCGCGTGTCCTCCACGAACTCGACGCACGGAGCTACCAGCGACAACGTCAGTGCGTTGGCATATCCGGATTCTCCGAATCGGATCTGTCCAACACAGTTCAGCCGGGACCCGCTGGGGTAGAAGGGGTCGTTATCGGCGGTGGGTGCGGGGAATCCCAGATCGCGCAGCGAGGCGGACACATCACCGGCCTGGCCTGCCTGGCCGTTGGCGTTCAGCACACGCAGCTTGACCTCGTTCAGTGTGGCGGGGCTGGTTCCCGCAAGCGCCGAGCGCGAGACCGGCTTGCCGATGGTCCCCGACCCGGGCTCGGCCTGCTGAGCGGGCGGGTTGCAGGCCGTCGCCTCTTTGACCGGCGCTTCGCGGGTGAGCGCCGAAGCCCAGGCGAAAACGGTGACGGCCAGCAACGCGACGCCAAGGATCAGGGCTGGCAAATAGTTCCGGCGGCGGAACGGGCGTCCGTAGCTGTCTACGGAGGTGCCCTCGGTGATGTCTGCGACCACGGATGGCACTCTAGGCCAGCGGACTTCCCGGCGACAGACAGCGAAATAGACGGGGCGTCCACTGCTGTGTGATGTAAATCACACAAAGAACCGGCGCGATACGGGCACTAATAGTTTGTGATGTCCGTTTCAGCCTGGTACAAAGCCTTGCTGCGCCTATGCAGAAGCTTGATGACGAGATGTTGATAAGGGGATGGACGCATGGCTACCGACTACGACGCTCCGAGGCGATCCGACGCCGACGATGTGTCAGAGGACTCGTTAGAGGAGCTCAAGGCTCGTCGTAACGAAGCACAGTCGGCGGTGGTCGATGTCGATGAAGCAGAAACCGCCGAATCGTTCGAGCTACCAGGCGCCGACCTGTCCGGCGAGGAACTTTCGGTGCGGGTTATCCCGAAGCAGGCCGACGAGTTCACCTGTTCGAGCTGCTTCCTGGTGCATCACCGCAGCCGCCTGGCCAGTGAGAAGAACGGCCAGTTGATCTGCACCGACTGTGCAGCCTGAGTACGGAGCTAGTCGAGGACTAGCTCCGTAGGGCCGCCAGCACCCGGTCGGGGTGGCGGCTGCTCACCAGCCAGTAGGGGGTGGGGTCGTCGGCATCGTCGAGGACCACCAGAACCATCGGGCCAATCCATGCCCGATGCACGACGAACGCCGCCGGGTCGAGCTGGCGGCCGAGCGCCGCGCTTTTCGCGGTGGCGGGAATCTCCGCGGACTTGGCGATCACGCTGACTGGTAGATGCGCCGACCCGGCGCGCAGCTCGGTGGCGCCATCCGGTCCGGTGGTGACCTCCACGTGGATCCTGCTGAACCAGAACAAGACTCCGGAGACGATCGCGAACAGGATCGGGTACGGCACCCAGGCGGGCAGCTGGCGCATGCTCTGATTGATTTCCAGCCCGATCAGCGTTGCCGCACCGAAGCCGGGCAGCGCCCACCACCATGGAACCCACAGCCGCTCGAGATAGCGGATGTTGGTCGTGTTGCTGGGGGAGTCCGTCACGCGGCCAAGGGTAGTCTGGGCGATCGTGCCCACACCTACGAGATTGGCGATCGTTCGCCTCGATCGAGAGCTTCCCCTGCCCTCCCGTGCGCATGCCGATGATGCGGGGGTCGATCTCTACAGCGCCGAGGACGTCGTGATCGAACCCGGCCGCCGGGCGTTGGTGGGTACCGGCATCGCCGTGGCCGTCCCGAGCGGGATGGTCGGGTTGGTGCATCCGCGCTCGGGCCTTGCTGCGCGCGTGGGCCTTTCGATCGTCAACAGTCCCGGCACGATCGATGCCGGGTATCGTGGCGAGGTGAAGCTCAGCCTGATCAACCTGGATCTGGAGACCCCGATCGTCATCGCCCGTGGCGACCGGATCGCACAGCTGCTGATCCAGCAGGTCGAGTTGCCCGAGCTGGTTGAGGTGGATTCCTTTGACGAGGCCGGTCTGGCCGTGACGACCCGAGGCACGGGTGGGCACGGCTCTAGCGGCGGACATGCGAGTTTGTGATGGCTTTACACCGCAGTGGTGGTCTCAACGACCTAGATGATGCAGCCGATGCCTCCGCGTCGGGCTCGGGGCCGGACGAAACATTTGACGGCCCATACGAAATCGAGGACTTCGACAGCCCCGAGGACGCCGGAATCGGGCGCCTGGACCTGGGGTCGGTGCTGATCCCGGTACCCGAGGCCGGGCAGATCCAGGTCGAATTGACCGCTGCGGGTGCACCCGGTGCGGTCTTCGTGCTAACACCCAACGGGCGCTACTCGGTGGCCGCCTATGCCGCCCCGAAATCCGCCGGTCTGTGGCGTGAGATCGCCGGCGAACTGGCTGAGTCTTTGCGCAAGGAAGCCGCCGAGGTCTCCATCACCGACGGCCCCTGGGGCCGCGAGGTCGTCGGAGTCGCCGAGGGGGGCTCCGTGCGGTTCATCGGCGTCGATGGCTACCGGTGGATGATCCGCTGTGTGCTGCAAGGCCCCGCCGAGACCTTCGACGCGTTGGCGCAGGAGGCACGCGAGGCAGTCGCGGATACCGTCGTGCGTCGCGATGAGAGTCCCTACCCGGTGCGGACCCCGCTGCCGGTGGCGCTGCCCGCACCGATGCTGGAGCAGCTACAGCAGGCCCAGGCGATGGCCCAGGCTGAAACCGAGGCCGTCGCGCAGGAACCCGCGCCGCAGGATGATCCGACGCCGGTGGCCCGCCGCAGCGTCTCCGGGTCGGCGATGCAGCAGCTGCGTTCCACCATCACCGGCGGCTAGATCGGAACCTCATCCGGATCGAACCGGAACACCGATAGCGTTCCGGCTAGCGCCTCGAACTCTTCGGGAGTTCCGTGACGCACCAATCCGGCGCTCTTGGCGAACCGCACACCCGCCGGAACCTTCAGGGCGAACTCATGCAGCACGCGTCGTGCCGCCTCGGGTGGCACGACGACGATCCTGACGTGCTGGACGCGGTTTCCTCTGGTGAGCGTTCCGGAACCGGCCGCGGCGGCATTACGCGCCCAGTCCGAGCCCGGATAGCCGCCGACGGCGAACAGCCGGCCGTCCATGTCGAACGGTGTGATCGGCGTGGGGCGAGGCTGACCGGTATTCCTGCCGGGGACGGTGAGCACCATCGCCGGGCCCGTGGGGATGCCGAGGCGGTGAAAGGCCCGCACGAGCTTGTTCATCGGTTTGAGCCACCGGGGTGGCTGTGCGCTCGTCATGGTCACCGTCCCTGCCGCGCCGCGAATTCGGCGGGTGTGAACTCGGCTCGAAATCTCTTGGCCCAAGCCGCGAATGTCTCTGCGGGACGCCCGAGTATCCGGTCCACCTCGTGCGTCACCACGGCCGGTTCCGTGATGGTGGCTGCCTGCATGGCCAGGTACGCGTCGGCGAAATCCACCGGAAATCCCAGACCAACGAAGTGCTGACGTATCAGATCGTCGGTAACTTGCTGATACTCCAGGGGGCGCTCCAATACGTTCCCGAGTACTGCGACCAGGCCGGCATTGGTGAACGCCTGTGGGCCGGTCAACGGGATGCGCTGCCCGATCAGGTCGTCTGTGAGCAGCGCACGGGCCGCGACCCCGGAGATATCGCGGTCGGAGATCGGCGTGGCCGAGGCTGCTGCGTACGGTCCACGGATCACATCACCCGCCGTCAGCTGGCCGGCCCACATGCCGAGAAAGTTGGATGCGAACACGGTCGGGCGCAGACTCACCCACTCCAGCCCGGACTCGACGGCGTACCGTTCCACCTCTTTGTTCCGGTCGCCGCGGAACCGGGATGGCTGGCGGGAGAAGTCGTCCTCGCAGTTGATGGCGGACAGCGCGACGAGCCGCGTAACCCCCTCGTGCACAGCTTGATTCACAAAGTGGGGGAGATCGTCTCCCAATGCTCGTGAATTCAGGAAGACAGAGGTGGCGCCGCTGAGCCCGGCTCGGGCCGATTCGACGGTTGCGACCTGCGGTGAGAAGTTCGCGTGCGCTGGACGCCGGGTGACCGCACGTACGTCGGCGCCCGCCGCGGCGAGTAGGTCGACAAGTGGGCGTCCCACATTGCCTGTTGCGCCGGTGACGAGAATTGTCATGTCGGGTACTCCAATTCAGGAGGTTTGGGATGGTATTCAGCTGGGTTGGTGGCCCACATGAGTACGACGGGCGCGAGCGACAAAAGTTACCGACGGCGGCGGTAACTTTCCGGGCCGCGGAATCGTCGTAGTTGCATGAGTTCTTCGAATACTCACGACGCGCTGGTGTCCGCGGCCTGGCGCGACCATTACCCGTACCTGGTGAACCTGGCCTATCAAATGCTCGGAGACATCGGCGATGCCGAGGATGCAGCCCAGGAGGCGTTCGTTCGGCTGGCGCGTGCCGACGAGGCGGAGATCGACGAGCCACGTGCCTGGTTGTCGGTGGTGACGGGCCGGTTGTGTCTGGATCAGCTGCGTTCGGCACGGATGCGCCGCGAGCGGACTAGTACCGCATCTATGATGGAATCGGCTGCACCGCTGCATGTTTCGGTGAGTGCAGATCCCGCCGATCGGGTCACCCTGGACGACGAGGTGCGCGGCGCCCTGTTGGAGGTGTTGCGCTCGCTGAGCCCCGGTGAACGCGTCGCGTTCGTCCTGCACGACGTGTTCGGGGTCCCGTTCGAGGAGATCGCGTCGACAGTGGGCCGCCCAGTGGGCACCTGTCGCCAGCTGGCCCGGCGCGCGCGTACCCGATTCCAGCAGTCCGCGTCGCGGGCCACTGATGTCACAGGTGCCGAGCACCAGCTGCTGATCGAGAAGTTCGTCACCGCATGCGCCCACGGCGACCTGAGTGGATTGATGGCGGTCCTAGATCCCAGCGTGTGGGGGAGCGGCACCATCATCGGGGATCCCGCGCCCCCGCCGCAGGTCAACCGCGGGCGTACCGATGTCGCGACCAACTTGCTCATGCATCTCGGGCACGGCGCCACGCTGGTGGGCGGGCCGTTCGGACAGCCGGTTCTTCTTGCCTTCGCGCGGCGCCGGCTCTTCGCGGTGGTCACCCTGACGGTGCGCGATGGTCTGGTGCTCAAGATCGAGGCCACCGCCGACCCCGCGGCGCGTGGACTGTGACTCAGATATCACTGAGCGCTTCGACACACGCCCGTCCCAGGCACGTCGGATCGGCTCCCAACTGATCCAGGGTGAAGGCACGCAGCGCCGCGCGCGGCGCCCAGGATGCCCAGTCCTGGCCTACCGCGAGCGGGTGGATCGGGTCATCGGTGGCTGCCGCCACCGCCAAGGGCACGGTCAGCCCGCGGATGTCGTCGGCGGACGGATTCACGTAGGCCGAGACCTCCTCCATGGCGTTGGGCAGGCCCGGCCATTGGACGGCCCATGATCGGGTGAGCTCGGCAGCAAGCCAGCCGGGGCTGCTGGCCTGCATCGCGGCGGTCACCGCGGCCAGCCCGTCGGAGCGCAGCGATTCGGCGGTGACGCGCGCCGACACCGAGGCCGGCGAGTTTTCCGGCGCTCCGGTCCATGCGGGCATCGCCGCCAGCACCGCCACCGTCGCCCCGGGGTTCTGCAATGCCCACGTCAGAGCTACGGCGGTGCCGATGGACACCCCGCCTACCACGATCGGTCCTCCCCGCGCGGCTCTGTCGAGGGCCCGCCGATATCCGTTGACCAGGTCATTCGGTTCTGGGCGCACCGCGATCAGGGTCGCTCCCGCCGTGGCGAGGGCGGGGCCGAAGGCCCGATTGATGAAGTCGTCATCGGAGCCCGTGCCGGGCATCAGAAGAGCGGTGTGGCCATCAAGTTTTGGGGATGAGCCGTGTGCGTGAAGAGCGTTGATGGACGTCACGCCTCTGATTTTGCCCGGTGCGCGGGACACCCCGGGGGTCGCCTGGCATCGCGGGGCGCAAGGGTCTACCGTGGCGGATGCACAGATCAACCGATTGCGCATGTTGAGAGGCCAGGACTGGAAGTGGCTACCACCGGCGGTTATCTGCGTCGACTTACCCGTCGACTGACAGAGGACCTGGATCAAGTAGACGCCGAGAAAATCGGTGACGACGCCGCCGCCACCGGTGCTCAGCGCGTCATCGATTGTCAACGCGGTCAAGAAGTCACCATGTGCGGAACGCTGCGTACTGTCGAAACCAATTCCAAGGGCTGTGTGGCCGGCGTGAAAGCCGAGCTGTTCGACGGCACCGACACCGTGATGCTGGTCTGGCTGGGCCAGCGCCGCATCCCCGGCATCGAATCGGGTCGCACCCTGCTGGTGCGCGGTCGCCTCGGCAAGCTTGAGAACGGCGGCAAGGTGATTCACAACCCGTACTACGAGATTCAGCGCTAAGTGCCGGAAACCTCAGCACACGAGCCCGACGGCTCGGGTGCATTAGACGCGCACGAGGGCCCGCATCTGAAGATCAGCGTGCCCGGGACCAAACCCGAGGAACCGGGCAGCTCACCGCTGCACGAGATGTGGCATCAGGCCGGCGGCTGGCAGGGCATCGTCTACTCGTCGATCCCGGTGATCGTCTTCGTCGTCGCGGTCAGCGTGTCCTCGCTCATTCCCGCGATCGTCTCCGCGCTGGTCGCCGCGACTCTGGTCCTGATCTGGCGCCTGGTACGGCGGGAATCGCTGCAGCCGGCAGTATCGGGTTTCATCAGTGTCGGTATCAGCGCGCTGATCGCCTATCTCCTCGGAGAGGCCAAGGGCTACTTCCTCATTGGCATCTGGGCCAACTTCTTCTGGGGCATCGTGTTCTTGGTGTCGGTCATCATCCGCCGCCCAATCGTCGGTTATGCGTACAGCTGGGCGACCGGGGGAGACATGTCCTGGCGCGGCAATAGGCGCGTCGTGACGGCCTTTGATATCGCGACGGTGTCCTGGATCGCGTTGTTCGCCGTCAGATTCGTTGTGCAGGAGTGGCTGTACCTCGCGGGGAACACGGCCTGGCTGGGTGGGGCGAAGATCGCCATGGGCTGGCCCCTGACGGCAGTCGGCGCGTTGGTCACTCTGCTGGTGATCCGCTACGTGCGACGTCACACCGATCAGGCGGTGCAGGACCAGACGGTCGGGCCAGCGCCGACCGCCTAGTCCGGGCTACTCGGGCAGCACTGCCCGATGCAGCTCGTCCTCGATCTCGGCGGTGGCCACCAGGATCAGCTCGTCGCCACCCTCAAGGGGTTCGTCGGGCTGTGCCGGAATGACGCGTGATCCGCGCAGTATCGCCACCAGCACCGCGTCGCGGGGGAGTTCCAGCTTGCGTACCGGCTTACCGCCCCACGGGGTGTCGTCGGGCAGCGTGATCTCCACCAGGTTGGCCTGTCCCTTGCGGAACTCCATGAGCCGCACCACGTCACCGACGGCGACGGCCTCTTCGACGAGGGAGGCCAGCATCCGTGGTGTGGACACCGCGACGTCAACGCCCCAGGCCTCGTCGAACAGCCACTCGTTGCGGGGATCGTTCACCCGGGCCACCACGCGGGCCACTGCGAACTCGGTTTTGGCCAGCAGGCTCAGTACCAGATTGGACTTGTCGTCACCGGTTGCCGCGATCACCACGTCAAAGGTGTGCAGCTCCTCGGCTTCCAGCAGGCTGATCTCACAGGCATCGCCGAGCCGCCAATGAGCCTCGGGCACCGCCTCCGGATCGATGTGGTCAGGGTTGCGTTCCAGCAGCGTGACGTCATGACGGCTCTCGATGAGCTCCCGCGCGATCGAGCGCCCGACGGCGCCGGCGCCTCCGATGGCGACCTTCATCGGGTACCTCCGTGGTCGTCGTCGGCGTCCTCGCCCGGTGGCTGGGCCGCGATGGCCATGGCTTCGGCGGCCCGGCCCGATACGGCGGAGACGTAGACCTCGTCGCTGTCCTGGATCACCGTCTTGGCGTCAGGCAGCACGCCGGTGCCGAACCGAATGATGAAGGCCGCCCGCGCGCCGGTGGCGGTCTCTAGTGCCGTGACGCGCTTGCCAATCCAGTCTTCGTGCAGCGCGAGCTCGGTGACGACCACCGAACCGGACGGATCGCGCCATTTGGTGGTGTCGCTTTCGCGTGTGAGAGCGTGCAGCAGCCGATCGGTGGCCCATGGCACGGTCGCGACTGTCGGGATGCCCAGCCGTTCGTAGACCGCGGCGCGCTTGGCGTCGTAGATGCGGGCCACGACACGCTCGACGCCGAAGGTTTCGCGGGCCGCCCGGGCCGAAATGATGTTCGAGTTGTCGCCGGAGGAAACCGCGGCGAATGCCTGGGCCCGTTCGATCCCGGCCCGTAACAGCACATCGCGATCAAAACCCATGCCGACGATGCGTTCGCCAGTGAACTCGGGGCCGAGCCGGTTGAACGCGGAGGCTTCCTTATCGATGATCGCCACCTCATGGCCGATCCTGTCCAGGCCGCAGGCTAACGCAGCGCCCACGCGCCCGCAGCCCATCACCACTACTCGCACCGGTTGACCTTTCTGGATACGGCTTCGTCGCAATAGTTGGACGCCGCGTCGCGTCGCCCGACACTGCGATGTCAAGTGAGACCGTACCGCGATTGCTCGCGTGGCCTAATGTTGGCGTTCGTGTCTACGCTTTCCAAGCTGTCGACGGCGGCTCGACGCCTGGTAATCGGCCGACCGTTTCGCAGTGACAGCCTTGGCCATACCCTGCTGCCGAAACGCATCGCGTTGCCGGTCTTCGCCTCGGACGCGCTGTCCTCGGTGGCGTATGCGCCCGAGGAAATCTTCCTGGTGCTCTCGGTCGCGGGCATGTCCGCCTATGCGTTGACGCCGTGGATCGGACTTGCGGTCGCCGCGGTCATGATGGTCGTGGTCGCGAGTTACCGGCAGAACGTGCACGCCTATCCTTCCGGTGGCGGCGACTACGAGGTGGTCACCACCAATCTCGGGCCCACCGCGGGTCTAACGGTCGGCAGCGCCCTGCTGGTGGATTACGTGTTGACCGTTGCCGTTTCCATGTCGTCGGCGATGTCGAACATCGGCTCGGCCATTCCGCTTGTCGCGCAGCACAAGGTCACGTTCGCGGTGGTCGCCATCGTGATCCTGATGTCGATGAATCTGCGCGGAGTCCGCGAATCGGGCGCCGCGTTCGCAATTCCCACCTACGCCTTCATGGTCAGCATGTACCTCATGTTGGGCTGGGGGCTGTTCCAGATCTACGTACTCGGTACCCCGCTGAAGGCGGAGTCGGCCTCCTTTGAGATGCATGGCGAAGGCAGCGGCATCCTGGGCTTCGCGCTGGTGTTCCTTGTCGCGCGAGCTTTCTCGTCGGGATGCGCGGCGCTGACGGGTGTGGAAGCGATCAGCAATGGTGTGCCCGCCTTCCGGAAACCCAAGTCACGCAACGCGGCCACGACGCTGCTGCTTTTGGGCGGCATCGCCATCACCCTGTTCATGGGCATCATCCTGCTGGCCGAACGCACCGGCGCGAAGATCGCCGAGGATCCCGCCACGCAGTTGGTGGGTGCGCCCGCCAACTATCACCAGAAGACCCTGGTTGCCCAGCTGGCCGAGGCGGTGTTCGGCGACTTCCGGATCGGCTTCCTGTTCATCACCGTGGTGACGGCGCTTATCTTGGTGCTGGCCGCGAACACCGCCTTCAACGGTTTCCCGGTGCTCGGATCGATTCTGGCGCAGGACCGTTATCTGCCGCGTCAGCTGCATACTCGCGGCGACCGGCTCGCCTTCTCCAACGGCATCATCTTCTTGTCGGCCGTCGCGATCCTGTTCGTGGTGGCGTTCAAGGCAGAGGTGACGGCCCTCATTCAGCTGTACATCGTCGGGGTCTTCGTGTCCTTCACGCTCAGCCAGATCGGCATGGTGCGGCACTGGACCCGGTTGCTCAAGACAGAGACCGACCCGGCGATGCGCGGCAAGATGATCCGCTCGCGCATCATCAACACCATCGGCTTCATCATGACCGGCGCGGTATTGCTGGTCGTCCTGGTCACCAAATTCCTTGCCGGAGCGTGGATCGCGATCCTGGCGATGGGTCTGCTGTTCGTGCTCATGAAGATGATCCACAAGCACTACAACACGGTGGCCCGCGAGTTGGACAATCACGAGGGAGAGGTGGTGCTGCCCAGCCGTACCCATGCCGTCGTCCTCGTCTCCAAGGTGCATCAGCCCACGCTGCGCGCCCTCGCCTACGCGCGTGCCACTCGTCCCGACGTGCTGGAGGCGATCACCGTCAGTGTGGACGATCGGGACACCCGCGAGCTCGTACGTGAATGGGAGACAAGCGATCTCAGCACCCCGCTGAAGGTGATCGCCTCCCCGTACCGCGAAATCACCCGGCCGATCCTCGACTACGTCAGGCGCATCAGTAAGGAAGCACCGCGCACGGTCGTCTGCATCTTCATCCCCGAGTACGTGGTGGGGCATTGGTGGGAGCAGGTGCTGCACAACCAGAGTGCGCTGCGGCTCAAGGGGCGTCTGCTGTTCGTTCCCAACGTCATGGTCACATCCGTTCCCTGGCAACTCGATTCGTCCGAACGTCGCCGGGAGCTCGACGAGCAGTCCGCACCCGGGGACTCGCGACGCGGTTTCGACTCGTAGATGACTATCGGCGAAATCCTCGAAGTCCAGACGGGCGGGCCGGCCAACGGGGGCAGTGTGGTGGCCCGGCAGGACGGGCGCGTCATCTTCGTCAGATACGCGCTTCCCGGTGAGCGGGTGCGGGTGCAGATCACCGACGACCGGCAAGCCAGTTTCTGGCACGGTGCCGCGATCGAGGTCCTCGACCCGTCGCCGCACCGCATCGAACCGTTGTGCCCGATCGCCCACGGCAGCGGTGAATCTGGTTGCTGCGATCTTTCTTTCGCTGACCCTGTGTATCTGCGTGAACTCAAGGGCGATGTGGTGAGCCAGCAGCTGGCGCGGCTCGGCAAGTACGACTGGCAGGGCGTGGCGCAGCCGGTGGGTACCGGCGATCCGACCGGTTGGCGTACCCGGGTGCGTCTGGATGTCAACGCGTTGGGCCAGCCGGGTTTTCACCGATATCACAGTGACGAGTTGGTGACCGACCTGCGCTGTGCCCAGGTGGTGCCGGGATTGCTCGACGGGCTGGATGAGCCGACTCTGGGGTCCGACGGGCCGCTGCACGCCGTGATAGACGATCAGGGCCGTCGACATGTGTTGCGCGGGCGCACGATTGTCGAGGGTGAGGATGTCGCGGTCCAGAAGGTGGGAGACCGGCACTGGCTGGTTCCGGTGACAGCCTTCTGGCAGGCGCACCGCGACGCGGCAAGCACTTACAGCCAAGTGGTCTCGGAATGGGCCGAGCTGGAACCGGGGATGAGTGCCTGGGATTTGTACGGCGGTGTCGGGGTTTTCGCCGCGGTGCTGGGGGAAGCGGTGGGACGCACGGGACGTGTTGTCAGTGTGGATACCTCGCGGCCGGCGTTCCGTAGTGCCAAGGGCGCGTTGGGTGACCTGCGTCAGGTCACGATGATCTGTGGTTCGGTCCGCCACGCCATGCGCGATCTGGGCGCGGCGGATGTCGCGGTGCTGGATCCGCCCCGGGCGGGTGCCGGGCGAGAGGTGATCGGAAAGATCGCCGAGGCCAATGTGCCAAGGGTTATCCATATCGGCTGTGAGGCAGCGGCATTCGCGCGCGATGTGGGTCTGTACCTGGAACGTGGATATCGGGTCCGCGAGTTGCGGGTGTTCGACGCGTTCCCGCTGACTCATCACATCGAGAGCTTCGCCCTGCTCACCCGATAGACAGCAACGGGCGTAAGGATCTTATAAAGTAGCTCCCAGGTGTGCCGGGAAGTCTGGTCGGCGTTATCGAGCCTTGCCTGAAAAACGAACGGACACCGACTCATGCGACTTAGCCAGCGCGTCTTCACCCGCGGATCATGGGCGGAGTCGTCGCGCGTCGCCGAAATTCTGCGTAAGGAGACCGTCGGCGGCGTCCTGTTGGTGGTGGCGGCGCTGACCGCGCTGCTGTGGGCGAACTCGCCGTGGAGCTCCTGGTACTACCGGCTGGGTGCCATCACTGTCGGGCCGGAGCGCTTGCACCTGAACCTGACGTTAGCGGGCTGGGCCACCGACGGGCTGCTGGCGATCTTCTTCTTCGTGGTGGGGGTGGAACTCAAACGCGAATTCGTCGCGGGAGATCTGCGGGACCCGGGTCGGGCCGTGCTGCCGATCGTCGCGGCGGTGGGCGGCATGATCGCGCCCGCGGCTATCTATCTGTCGGTCAATGCTTCCGGTGGTGGCGCAGCGATGCGTGGTTGGGCCATCCCGACGGCCACCGATATCGCCTTCGCGCTTGCTGTGCTCGCGGTGATTTCTACCCATCTGCCCTCGGCGCTGCGCACCTTTCTGCTCACCTTGGCGGTGGTCGACGATCTGCTGGCCGTCATCGTGATCGCGGTTTTCTACACCGATGAGCTGCATTGGGGACCGCTGGGAATGGCGCTCATCCCGCTCGGACTGTTCACCCTGGCCGTGCAGCATCGCCGCCGGGAGTGGTGGCTATTGGTGCCGCTGGCGGCCGCCACCTGGGCGTTGGTGCATGCCTCGGGTGTCCACGCGACGGTGGCAGGGGTGCTCCTCGGGTTCGCCGTCCCGGTGTTGCGGCGTGATGGCCGTACCGACGTGCACGGTATGGCCGAGCAATTCGAGCATCGACTGCGGCCACTGTCGGCGGGTGTTGCGGTGCCGGTATTCGCCTTCTTCGCCGCTGGTGTCACCCTCGGTGGCTTCGCCGGGCTCGGGCAGGCCTTACTCGATCCGGTGGCGCTCGGCGTGGTCCTGGGCCTGCTGGTGGGCAAACCGGTTGGGATCTTCCTCACCACCTATCTGCTGGCGCGGTTCACGCGTGCCAGCCTCGATGACGACCTCAGTTGGCTGGATATCGCGGGTGTGGCGTTGCTCGCCGGGATCGGCTTCACGGTGTCGCTGCTGATAGGTGAACTGGCGTTCGGTGCCGGAACCGCCGCCGAACACGTCAAGGTGGGCGTGCTCGCCGGGTCGTTGACATCGGCGGCGGTGGCCTCGGTGGTGCTCAGGCTCCGGAACCGGGCATATGAGCGCATCGAGGCGAAGGAGACTTTGGATGCCGATCACGACGGGGTGCCCGATGTCTTTGGTTCCGCTTCAAGCGACCGGATCTGAATCGCTGCGTAGACTGACGGGATGCTTGACGACATCAGGGGGCCGGGTGACCTGCAGGGTCTCTCGAAGCGAGAACTGGACTTGCTCGCTGACGAGATCCGAGAGTTCCTGATCCACAAGGTCGCCGCGACCGGCGGCCATCTCGGACCCAACCTGGGCGTCGTCGAGCTCACCCTCGCCCTGCATCGCGTTTTCGAGTCACCGTATGACCCGATCATCTTCGACACCGGGCATCAGGCGTACGTCCATAAGATCCTCACCGGCCGTACCGGAGATTTCGACACCCTGCGCCAGAAGGACGGACTGTCGGGGTACCCGTCACGGGCCGAGAGTGAGCACGACTGGGTGGAATCAAGCCACGCGTCGTCGGCCTTGTCCTACGCCGATGGACTTGCCAAGGCCTTTGAGCTCACCGGGCAACGGCGCCGCCATGTCGTCGCGGTGGTCGGAGACGGTGCCCTCACCGGCGGCATGTGCTGGGAGGCTCTGAACAACATCGCCGCCGCGGGGCATCGGCGCACCATCATCGTCGTCAACGACAACGGGCGCAGCTACGCGCCGACCATTGGCGGGCTGGCTTCGCATCTGGCCGGGCTGCGGCTCACTCCCTCGTACGAGAAGGTTCTCGACGAGAGTAAGAAGCTGCTGCGCGGTATGCCGGTGGTGGGACCATTGGCATACGCGTTGATGCACAGCCTCAAGGTGGGGGTCAAGGACGCAGTATCGCCGCAGGTGATGTTCACCGATCTCGGGCTCAAATATGTTGGGCCGGTTGATGGTCACGATGAGCAAGCGGTGGAAGACGCGTTGCGCCGTGCCCGTGGCTACGGCGGCCCGGTGATCGTGCATGTAATCACCCGCAAGGGTATGGGATACGGCCCGGCCGAGGACGACGAGGCCGAGCAGATGCATTCCACCGGCATCATCGATCCGAAAACCGGTCGGGCCATTAAGGCTTCGGCTCCGGGCTGGACATCGGTGTTCTCCGATGCGCTCATCGGCGTGGCCAGGGAGCACCGCAATATCGTGGCGATCACCGCGGCCATGCCAGGCCCGACCGGGCTCAGCAAGTTCGGTGAGTGCTTCCCTGATCGGTTGTTTGATGTCGGTATTGCCGAGCAGCATGCCGTCACCTCGGCGGCCGGGCTTGCGATGGGCGGTCTGCATCCCGTGGTGGCGATCTACTCCACCTTCCTGAATCGCGCGTTCGATCAGGTGATGATGGACGTTGCGCTGCACCAGCTTCCGGTGACATTCGTACTAGACCGCGCCGGGATCACCGGAAGCGACGGGGCCAGCCACAACGGCATGTGGGATCTGTCGATCCTGAATGTGGTGCCCGGAATGCGGGTCGCCGCGCCCCGCGATGCATCGCGGCTGCGCGAAGAGCTCACCGAAGCCCTGGCGATCGACGATGGTCCGACCGCGCTGCGCTTCCCGAAAGGTGAAGTCGGCGAGGATATCCCGGCGGTCGAGCGGCGAGATGGTATTGACATACTGGCCCGGCCGGCCAGCGGTTTGCATGCCGATGTGCTGCTGGTGGCGGTCGGCCCATTCGCCTCGACGGCATTGGCGACGGCCGAAAGGCTGGGCAAGCAGGGGATCGGGGTTACGGTCGTCGATCCGCGCTGGGTGCTCCCCGTCCCCGAACACGTGGTGGAACTGGCCGGCCAGCATCGCCTGGTGGTCACTCTGGAGGACAGCGGTGTGCATGGCGGTGCCGGCAGCGCGGTGACGGCGGCGTTGCAAGATGCCGACGTGGACGTGCCGAGCCGGAATATCGGTGTGCCGCAGCAGTTCCTGGATCACGCGTCGCGCGGGCAGATCCTTGAGCAGCTCGGTTTGACCGATCAGCACATCGCCCGCAAGATCACCGGCTGGGTGGCCGCGATGAGCCGCGAGATTGGCGACAGCACCGTGAACCCGGCGACGCAACAGGTCGACTAAGGCTCAATCGAAACTACGGTTTACGACGCATTTCCCAAGTACTCGTCACAAAACGCGGCGTGTCGGTCGGGTTAGCCGGCCAACGCCTCGGCGAGGATCGGGACGGTCAGTTCCCGTTGCCATGGGCGCGCACCGTGTGCGGCCAGTTGTTCTTCGACATCCCCGTGTCCATCCCAGTCCCAGCAGATCCGTCGGATGATCTCCGGGGTGACGATGTTCTCCACGGGCACCGATATCTGCTCGGAGAGCGCCGACAGGGCCGTCCTGACGGCTTCCAGGCGGGCATAGGCCTCGGGCTTGCGACGCGACCAGCGCGACACCGGCGGGGGGCCGGTGGTGGGTTCGTTGACCGGCGGAGAAGCGGCCCCGCTGCGCGCTTTCGCGAGCGCCGCGAGCCAACGGTCGGCCTGCTGCTTCTGCCGGGGCCCGCCGAAGACCGGGAGGGCGACCAATTCGGCGCGCGTCTTGGGATCGGCCAGCGCCGCCTCGATGATTGCCGAATCGGGTAGTGTGCGGCCAGGGGCCACGTCGCGTGCGCGGGCCAATTCGTCACGGCTGAGCCATAATTCGCGAACAGCCGCCAATTGTCCCGGCTTGCGTACCTTGTGGACACCGGAGGTGCGACGCCAGTTGTCCCGCCGCGTGGTGGGCACCGGTGTGTGCGCGAGATGCTCGAACTCCTGGCGCGCCCATTCCGTCTTGTCCTGCTCGGCGAGCACGTCGGCGATCTTCTCGCGCAGCTCGACGAGCACCTCGACGTCCAGCGCCGCGTAGTTGAGCCAATCGTCAGGTAGCGGGCGCTTGGACCAGTCGGCGGCGCCATGGCCCTTGGCCAGCCCCAAGCCGAGCAGCCGGTGCACCATCGAGGCCAGGTTCACCTTCTCGAATCCGGCAAGGCGCCCGGCCAATTCGGTGTCATAGAGCGATGGCGGTTTCATGTCCAATTCGGCCAGGCAGGGCAGGTCCTGGTCGGCGGCGTGCAAGATCCATTCGTCGGCGCCCAGTGCCTCGACGATCGGCCCGAGGGCGTCCGGAACATTGGTCGGATCCAGCAGTACGGTCCCCGCGCCGCGGCGGCGAATCTGGATCAGATAGGCCCGATTGGAGTAGCGAAACCCCGAGGCCCGTTCGGCGTCGACGGCAAACGCACCGGTGCCGGAAGTCAAACGTTGTGCGGCCGCGCGTATTTCATCCGTCGATGCGGTGATCGGCGGCACCCCTTCGGCGGGACGCAGCAGCGGTGTTGGCTCGGGAAGCTCGGAGTCGGCGTCCATATCGTCGGTTTTCATATCTGAGTCAGCAGCGTATGCGCTAAGCGCGGTGGCGCGAACCCAGATCCGTCACACCGACCGGCGGCAGGCCCGCCGCATGCTCCAGCACCTCGCAGAACGCCTCGACGTGGATACCGATATCCGCGCCGGTGGCGGTCCAGGACGCACGTAGCTCCAGCTGGTGGGCGCGCCCAGGACCGGCGATGTCGCCGTAGCGGACCGAAGTGGTGGCGGTGACGGTTCCGCCCAACGCCGTCACATCGGCGGTGCGTGTGTTGAGGGCGTCGACGAGCCAGCTCCACGCAACCTCCGGCAGCAACGGATCCACGGCTTCGGAGGAATCCAGGTCGGCCTGGATATAAGCCACCAGCCGCATGGTGCCGTTCCACGCCTCGTCACCGTCGGGATCGTGCAGCAGGATTAGCCTGCCGAACGCATCGCCCTCGGATTGTTCGGGCACGTTATCGGTGTCGCGGTGTTTGATCTCAGCGCCGAGTGCGTAGCTGAACGGGGCCAGCCGTTGCGGGGGACGAATAGTGCCCAGCTCGATTTCCGGACGCGCGGTCACGGAGTTCATCGCGTCGACCGCCGCGCGGAACGGGGCTGGTTCGGCAGACGTCACAGCAATGGACGGTAGCGCGCCGGGCCGACATGCTCCCGCAGGCGCGCCGTGCGACGGCGTCTGACGCTCGTCGCGTGTACGACTCATCGCAGCCATGGCAGCATGGGCGGTGATGACCGGATTGAACGAAGATAGCGCGACGACGGCGCAAACCCCTTCGAAAACGCGGCGTGACCTGCCAACTTCGCCATATTTGGCGGCTGCCTCGGGCGGGGCGCCCAGCCACCCTCCGGTGTGGTTCATGCGACAGGCCGGACGTTCGCTGCCCGAGTACCGCGCAGTGCGCGCGGATCACGCCATGCTGGACGCCTGTTTGAACCCCGAACTGGTTTGCGAGATCACGTTGCAGCCGATCCGCAGGCACCACGTGGACGCTGCCATTTTGTTCTCGGACATCGTGGTCCCGCTCAAGGCCGCGGGAATCGATCTGGACATCGTTCCCGATGTCGGGCCCGTGATCGCCAACCCGGTGCGCACCACCGCCGATGTGGCGGGGCTGCCGCGCTTGGAGCCCGGTCAGGTCGAGGCCGTCAGCGCCGCGGTACGACTGCTGGTTACCGAACTCGGGGCCACCCCATTGATCGGTTTCGCGGGTGCGCCCTTCACGTTGGCCTCTTATCTGGTCGAGGGCGGCCCGAGTCGTCATCATCAGCGCACCAAGGCCCTGCTGTTGGGTGATCCGCAGACCTGGCATGCCCTGATGACCGCGCTGACCGATATCACCATCGAGTTCCTGCGCGCACAGCTCGATGCCGGCGTGGACGCACTGCAGCTGTTCGACTCGTGGGCGGGCGCATTGTCTCTGGCCGACTACCGCTCCGCCGTATTGCCGCACAGCACAAGGATTTTCGAGGAATTCGCGGGCGTTGGTGTGCCGATGACGCATTTCGGGGTGGGCACCGCCGAGCTGCTCGGTGCGATGGGGGAGGCGGGAGCCACGGTGGTAGGGGTGGACTGGCGGACCCCGCTGAACGTCGCCGCCACCCGGGTCGGTTCCGGAAAAGCCTTGCAGGGCAACCTCGATCCGGCGGTGCTGTTCGCCGGGTGGCCGGTGGTGGAGCGCGAGGTGCGCCGCATCGTCGCCGAGGGGCGCCAGGCGGTGGCCGACGGGGCAGCCGGACATATCGTCAATCTGGGCCACGGAGTGCTGCCGGACACCGATCCTGCGCTGCTCACCGATGCGGTGGCGCTGGTGCATTCGCTCTGATGTCTGCGATAGCCAGATGACGCCGCCGCCGTCGGATTCTCCCTCCATTGCCATTGTGGGGGGCGGTATTTCGGGCCTGACGGCGGCATATCGACTGCGTCGCGAACTCGGCGATGACGCCCGCATCACCGTGTACGACCCCGCCCAGCAGCTGGGCGGCATCCTGCGCACCATCACCCTGGGCGAGCACCGAATCGATATCGGCGCCGAAGCCTTCATCACCCGGCGCCCGGAGGTGCTGGATCTCCTGGACGAACTGGGTTTGGCGGACCGCAGGCTCGAGACCACCGGTGCGCGGCCCCTCGTCTACGCCGGCGGCAGCCTGCATCCGCTGCCCACGCGGACCGTCAACGGCATCCCCGCCTCGGCGTCATCGGTGATCGGCCTGGTCGACGACGAGACCGTCGCCCGCATCGACAGTGAACCTCAGCGCGATATGCCGTGGACCGTCGGAGCCGACCCCACCGTCGCCGACCTGGTGGCACTGCGGTTCGGGCCGCAGGTCGTCGCCAGGCTGGTTGATCCCTTGCTCGGTGGTGTGTACGCGGGCTCGGCCGCGACGACAGGTCTGCGCACGGCGGCCCCCGGCATTGCCCGGGCGCTCGACGAGGGTGCCGGCAGTCTGCTGGCGGCGGCCCGACAGGCCTTGCCGCCGATATCTGCCACCGGCATCTTCGGCGCCATCGACGGCGGGTACGCGGTGTTGGTGGAGGAACTTTGGAGCCGCGCGCGCGCCGAACACCGGCAATTCGCGGTGACCGGTATCGAACGCGACGGCGACGGCTGGACCGTCACCGGAGCCGGCGCATCGGCGGACGCCGCCGACTCGGTCATTGTCGCCGTACCCGCACCCCGCGCGGCGGGCATTCTGGATGCGGTGGCGCCGGAATCGGCGGCCGCGGCGCGTACGATCCCCGTGGCCTCGTCGGTGGTGGTGGCGCTGACCCTGCCCGCCGATGTCGAGCTTCCCGCCAATTCCGGTGTGCTTGTCGCGTCGGGAGAATCGTTACACACCAAGGCCATAACGTTCTCGACCAGCAAGTGGGGGATGCGTGGACGGAGCACCCAGGTGGTGCGGTTGTCCTACGGACGCTTTGGTGACACGGTGGCACGCGCCACCAGCGACGACCAGCTGCGGCATTGGGCCGTCGTGGATCTGGAAACCGTCCTCGGTGCTCCCGTCGCCCCGATCAATTCGGCGCTGGCCCGCTGGATTGACGCCATGCCGCAGTACGGGCCCGGCCACGCCGATGTCGTGGATGCCGTCCGCGGCGGATTGCCGTCCGGAATCGCGGTGGCGGGCTCCTACCTGGACGGGATCGGGGTGCCGGCCTGTGTGGCCTCCGCCTCTCAAGCCGCGCGGGACAGCGTGGCACGATGGAGGCATGGCTAGCCTCGATTTCGACACCCTCAACTCCACCATCCGCTACCTGATGTTCTCGGTATTCCAGGTACGCGACGGAGGGCTGGACGAGGATCGCGATGGCGCCGCCGACGAGGTGGCCACCCTGATCAAGCGGCACGAGGATGACGGCGTCGTGGTGCGTGGCATTTATGACGTGGCCGGCCTGCGCGCCGATGCCGACTTCATGATCTGGTCGCACGCCGAATCCATCGAGAAGCTCCAGGCGTTGTACAGCGACTTCCGGCGCACCACCGCCCTGGGCCGGGCCAGCACTCCGGTGTGGAGCAACGCGGCCCTGCACCGTCCCGCCGAGTTCAACAAGAGCCACATCCCGGCGTTCCTCGCGGGGGAGGAGCCGGGCGCCTACATCTGCGTGTATCCCTTTGTGCGGTCCTACGATTGGTACCTGCTGCCCGATGAGGAGCGGCGCAAGATGCTCGCCGATCACGGCATCGCCGCGCGTGCGTACAAGGATGTGCGCGCCAACACCGTGCCGGCGTTCGCGCTCGGTGACTACGAGTGGCTGCTGGCGTTCGAGGCGCCCGAGCTGTACCGCATCGTCGACCTCATGCGCGACCTGCGCGCCACCGAGGCGCGGTTGCATGTGCGCGAGGAGACGCCCTTCTTCACCGGCCCGCGGATCTCGGCCGAAGAGCTCGTCGCCCGCCTGCCCTAGGCCCCGTCCCCGCGCCGACACGCCGTGACATGCCGAGACACGCCCGCGCAACGCGGCGTGTCGACGGCTACGGGGTCAGGACGGCTGCAGCGTCAATGAGATGGAATTGATGCAGTAGCGCTGGTCCGTCGGCGTGGGATACCCCTCGCCCTCGAACACGTGCCCCAGGTGGCTGTGGCAGTTGGCGCACAGCACCTCGACGCGCCGCATGCCCATCGAGTCGTCGGGCTTGAGGATCACCGCGTCTGAATCGGCCGGGTCGAAGAACGACGGCCAGCCGCAATGGGATTCGAACTTCTCGGTGCTGCGGAACAGTTCGGCGCCACATGCCCGGCAGGCGTATACGCCTTCGGTCTTGGTGTCGGTGTATTCGCCGACAAACGGTCGTTCGGTGCCGGCGCGGCGCAGCACCGCGAACTCGTCAGGAGTCAGTCGCTCCCGCCACTGCTCGTCGGTCAGATTCACCTTCGGGTCGTTCGATGTCGTCATCGTCCGCTGACTCCTTAGTGCCTATCGCAGCCCTCATCCAGTCTGGATCTAGCCCATGATCCAGTGTGCCAGCGGCCTTGGCAGCCCGGTATCGAAGCACCAGCACCATCATCACGACGATGAGCAGCAGACACCAGCCGTAGGTGATTTTCAGGTACTCCAGGGCGCGGCCGGTCGTCAGCCAGTGCACGAGCAACCAGCGGTCCATGGTGAAGAAACCGTAGATCGCCAGCCAGGCCGGCCAGTTCCGCAGCACCGAGTTGGGCAGCACGATTGTCATGACGAACGGGAACAGCGCCATCGAGTAGTAGCCCTGGCCCAATCCCAGCAGCAGGAATGACGCGGTCAGCACCACACCGCCGGTGGTCAATGCCCAGAACCTGGGGTCACGGCGGCGGTAGTACTTGTACAGCAGCCACACGCTCACCAGGGCGATCAGCAGGAACGCGATGCGCAGGAAGCCGATCAGCGGCACGGGGAGCCCGTAGTACACGCCATTGCCGGCGATGGAGCTGTTGAAGTAGTCGCGGGTCTCACCGAGGTACCTCACAGTGCGCCGGAGATAGTCCCAGCCGTCCACGATCCGGACCTTGTGTGGGCCGAACATCGCCACCGCGTTGAAGAAGGCGGGGATGCCGAAGGCGGCCGCGAAAACCCGCCACTGCCGGTTCAGTAGCGGCAGTAACAGCAGCGGTAACAGCAGTGGTTTGATGACCAGCGTCAGGCCTATCGCGACGCCGGACAGCCATTCGGAGTTCTTGTTCCCGTCCAGTAGCCAGCGGAAGAACAGCACCTCCAGTAGTAGCATCACGCCATTGATGTTGGTGAAAACAATTGTGTTGGTGACACTTTCGGTGCAGAACATGGCCAGCAGCAGTGCCGGTGCGGCCACCGAGGCCAGCGTGAAGTTGAAAAGCCGGAGCAGGAAGTAGGCCGCGAGCACGATCGCGATGGCGTTGATGGTGATGAACCAGTACCGCGACGCATCCACCGGCAGATATCCGAAGGGCGCCAGCAGCAACGTGCCGCCGGGCGGATAGATGTAGTGCGGGTCCACGTAGGAGAAGTTCTCGTTGTAGACCGGCTGGTGCCGTTTGAAGGCGATGACGGCGCGGTAGACGGGCCCGAAGTCGTCGGTGATGTAGCCGTTGGTGCCCAGCACGTAGCTGCGGTGGATCACCGCCATGATGGCCACCGGCCACAGCACCGAACGCAGGATGGTCGCGATTGACGGCGGTGCGGTCGGCGGTTTCAGAGCCTGTGCGACGGAGTTCTTGAAGCCCTCGATCAGGCGTGAAAATGACGTATCGACTGACACCACGCAGGCACCGTACCTTGCGTGCCCAGTGCGGTTACCGCAAGTACGACTAGGCCGGGCAGAACGTGTCGGTGTCCGGGAGCTTCCCGTCGTTCAGGTAGGCCAGGGACGGGGGCTGCGCGCACGCGGTGTAGACGATGGCACCGTGGCCGATGCCCTGCCACATGACGCGCTTGCTGGCCGCCTTGGCGTTGATGATCACCGCGGCCGTCGCCGAGACGCCCTCGCTGCCGGAGATCGGATCGTGTTGCCCGCCGAGGATCAGCACGTTGATCTTCAGATCCTGTGGCGGGTTCGGCTTGGATCCGCTGGGCCACTGCAGGCAGTTCGCCAATTCCAGGGCGGAGGTGCGCCCGAACAGGGGGTACTGCTTGCCCCAGGCCACCACCAGCTCGCGGACCCGGTCGGGGGTGGGGCGGGCCAGCGCGTCGCTGCACGAGTTGACGAACTGCCCATCGGTATCGCGCAGCGCGTTGGCCCGGTCGACCAGCGGGGTCAACGCGCCACTGTCAGGACCGCGCGCGGCGTTGAGGGTGTTCGCAAGATTCTGGACGACGGCGGTGCTGTCGCCGACTGGATATGCCAGCGCCGTGGTGATCGCCCTGACGACCGTCGCCCGTGACCAGGGCAGGCCGCCGTTCTGTGCGCGGTTCAGCAGGTCACCGACGGCCCCGGCCGGATCGGGTCCCAGCGGGCAGTTGTTGGCGACGCACTGTGCGGCGAAGGCGTCGAACGCGGACTGCTGGCCCTTGAGCCGCTGTTCGGCGGCGGCCTCGGCGGCGATGTCGGCGGCCACCGGTGAGTCGAGCATCAGCCGGGCCACCTTGTTGGGGTGGGATCCGGCGTAGGCCAACGCGACCCGCGCGCCGCTGCCGATGCCGAGCAGCGCCAGGGCCGGCACGTCCCACTGGGCGCGTAGCGCCTCCAGGTCCTCGGCGGCATGCGCGTCGTTGTAGGCGGAGTCACCGGGGGAGATAGTGTCGGTGCAGTTGGTGGTCGCGGTTTCGACGATCTTGCCCAGGCTCGCGACGGGGTCATCGCCGCCGCGGTACTGCGCCTGGTCCCGCATGTCGCGCGTATCCCAGGTATCGCGGCAGGTGATGGCATCGGATCGCCCGATACCGCGGCGGTCGACGGCCACCACAGGGCGCTGCTTGAGCACCTGCGCGCCCGGCCCGTTGAGCCAGGTGGCCAGCTGGACCGAGGACGGGAGATCGGAGCCCGTGGTGAAGACGAGCGGGCCGGCATCGGTGGGTGTCTGCGAAGTCTTGGCGCGCACCGCGCCCAGCGTCACGCTGCCCGGGGCGCCATTGATCGGGTCCAGCGGCGCCTTGTACTCGGCGCACTCGAGTGTGAACGTGGGCGAGGTGGTGATGTTGGCGCTGGCGAGCACCTCACGGGTGCAGTCCTGCCAGGACAGGTCGACCTTGGGCTTGTCGATCGAGGGGGGACCGCTCGGTGGCGGTGTCGTGGCGGGACCCACATTTCCGTGGCCCTCGTCCATCGCGAAATGCGGTCCGGCCGAGGGGCCGGGTGCACACCCAGCCAGTACCACGGCAACCGCCATCGCCCCCATCAGCCGTGCACGCATGCCGACCACAGTATCCGGTGAACATTGGCTAAGCCCGGACGTGCCGCGTGAACAGGTAGCCGTCCGCGTCTGCGAGCAGCAACACCCGCTGCCACGCCGTGGGTGCTTCGGTGGGGCTCGACACGATCCGGCCCCCGTCGCCGCCGACCGTGGTGGGCGCAACGGTCAGACACAGCTCGTCGACGAGACGTGCCGCAAGCAGCGTGCCGAGCAGTGACGGGCCGCCCTCGCACAACACTCGGGACAGGCCCCGGCTGTGCAGTCCGGTCAGTGCCGCACGCAGATCGACCTTCCCGGCGTGCAGGTGGTTCTCGGCGACGAGAATCTGCGCAGCCGGAACCCGGGAAGCGACGTTCGCCGCTCCGGACGCCGTGGTGACCACGATCGGCGTGACCTCAGATTCGTTGAACAAGGGAATGCTCGGATCCACGGCTCCCGAGGCGGTGACCACCGCAATCACCGGAACCTCGCCCTGCCCGCGGGCCTGACGGCGCTGACGCACGCCGACCGGTAGATGTGCGCCGTGATAGCGCTCGGCGCGCGCGGTGCCGGACCCGACCAGAATCACATCGGCATTGGCGCGCATCGCGGCGAATACCGCCCGGTCGCCGTCGCCGCCGAGCCCACCGGACAAACCGGTGACCGTCGCCGCCCCGTCCAGGCTGCCAATCATGTTGGCGCGCAGACAGATTTCATTGTTGGCGGGGTAGTCGTAGAGATCGACCAGCTCGCCGGAATCCACCGGGGCCCCGGTGGTCAGCTGTGTGAGCTGTATCCCAGTAGGGCCCGGAATCGCCTGTTCATCGTCACTGTCGGCCACAAGGAGATCTCAGCACGCCGTTACGCTGCCCGTGTGACTGATCCGCAATCTGGTGCCGTTACGGGCCATTCCCCGTCGCTTCGCTCGCCCGGGTTCCCCCAGCACCTTGCCGACAGGCACCCCACGGTCTCCAACGAGCGGCTCATCGCCCAGCTCGTGCCGCCGCCGACGTTCACCGCGGTGAGCTTTGACTCGTACCGGCCCGACCCCAACGAGCCGACGCAGACGGCGGCCGTGGAATCGTGCCGGGCCTTCGCCCAGGAGGCGACGATCCGCCGAGCGGGCAAGAAGAAGCTGTTCGGAAAGCGCGAGGTGCTGCCCGGAGTGGGGATCTATCTCGACGGCGGGTTCGGTGTCGGCAAGACCCACCTGCTGGCGTCGATCTATCACACGGTGCCCGGCCCCAAGGCGTTCGCGAGCTTCGGTGAATTGACTCAGGTGGCAAGTGTTTTCGGCTTCCTGGAGTGCATCGAACTGTTGGCCGACTACACGGTGGTGTGCATCGACGAGTTCGAGCTGGATGACCCCGGCAATACGACGCTGGTATCGCGGCTGCTTTCGGAGCTGGTGGCGCGCGGGGTATCGATCGCCGCGACCTCCAACACGCTGCCCGAGCAGCTCGGCGAGGGCCGGTTCGCGGCCCAGGACTTCCTGCGCGAGATCGCCGCGCTGTCGGCGATCTTCAACACGGTGCGGGTGGAGGGCCCGGACTACCGGCACCGTGACCTGCCGCCCGCTCCCGAGCCGCATTCCGACGAGCAGCTTCGCGAACTGGCGGCGTCCATCGACGGCGCGACCTTCGACCAGTTCGACGATCTGTGCCGCCACCTGGCGAGCATGCATCCATCGCGGTATCTGAGCCTCATCGAAGGCGTGACCGCGGTCTTCATCGCGGGGGTGGAGCAGGTGCACGATCAGTCGGTGGCGCTGCGGATCGTGGCCCTGACCGACCGGCTCTACGATGCCGGCATCCCGGTGCAGGCCTCCGGGATGAAGCTGGACAAGATCTTCGACGACGAGATGGTGGCCGGCGGTTTCCGCAAGAAGTATCTGCGTGCCACCTCGCGGCTGCTGGCGCTCAGCGCCGCGGCGCTACCGAACGCTGCATGACGTAATCGCTTTCCAGTCGCTCACCCACCCGGAAGGTCTTGGTGCCGCTGCGGGTGAAGCCGTGCTTGGTGTAAAAGCGTTGCGCGCGTTCATTTTCTTGGTTGACGCCGAGCCAAACCCCGGACGCGCCGGACGCGGCTGCCTCGGTAAGCGCCGCGCTCATCAGCACTGCCGCGACGCCGGCTTGGTGGAACTCGGGCAGCACGTACATCTTGGAGAGCTGTATCGCGGGCCGCAGCGTGACCGCGCGCTGCACGTCGGGGTCCTCGGCGACGCCGTCGACAAGCATCGCGTACCCGACGATCGCGGTGTCGTCGCGTGCCACCAGCACCCGGTTATCGAGGATGTATTCCTCGAACCTGTCGGCGCTGAGGTTGGCCGCGATGAATGCCGCGACGTTCTCCGGAGTCGACGACGGGGGACAGGCGAGCGGGAAGGTGCGGGCGGCGACAGTCGCCAGTTCGGTGCTGTCGTCGGCGGTCGCGATGCTGACCTGAATCGGCATGACCGGCAGGCTACCTATACTTGGCCCCGGTTCCAGACTCTGCGGCCCTATCGACGATCAATCCCGAGGAGCACCACATGACCGAGCCTGAGGCTCTTCGCCCAAGAGGCTCATCGCGTCGCGTTACCGCATTTGGCGAGATTCGTGATGCGGTGGTGGGACAAGGCCTGCGCACGCTGGCCCGCACCACCCCGTGGGTGGAGACCGAACTCGTTGGCATCGCCCAGGTGGTCAAGCCGGGCGACGTGTGCATCGACGTGGGTGCGGCGGCCGGTTTCTACACCGCGGAGCTGGCACGTCTGGTGGGTGCCGACGGCCTGGTGTACAGCCTGGAGCCGCTGCGGTTCGCGCACGCCACCTCGTCGGCGGCCCTGGGCCTGCGCAGCGCGCAAAACGTGCGCCGCCATGCCGTCGCACTGGGTACCAATGTCGGTGAGCAGGTGATGAGTGTGCCGCTGCGCAACGGCAAGCCCATCACCGGACGGTCGTTCGTCGATGCGGGTGCCGACGGGTTGGGTTCCAACGCCGAGTTCCATGAGCACATCCGGGTGGTGGTCGACACCGAGACCTTCGACGGTTTCTGTGAGCGGCTGAACATCACGAGGATCGACTTCGTGAAGATCGATGTCGAGGGTGCCGAACTCGATGTGCTGGTCAGCGGCGAGAAGACGATCGAGCGGACCCGTCCGGCGATGATGCTTGAGGTCGAGGACCGTCACATGGAGCGCTTCGGGCGTACCGCCGACGACATCGTCGCGTGGTTCGCCGCGCGGGACTACCGGATGTCGGTGTGGAGTGCGGACTCGTGGCGGCCCGTGGACAAGGTCACCGAGACCTTCCGCAACTACTTGTTCCAGCCTCGCTGACTTCCTGCTCGCGGGGAAGAGTGAGGGCTCAGAGGTCCCACTGAGCCAGGTGGACCTGGGTCTGCGCCGAACGCAGCACGATGTGGCGCACCGGTCCGCGGTAGACATCCCAGTACACCGCGCCGTTCACGGTCGACCCCTGCGGCGCGTTACGCAGCGCGTAGTTCAGATCGTCGGGTTCGTCGGTGCGCTGTGGCTCGTAGGCATCCCCGGTTTCCGGTGAGATGCCGCCAAGCCTGAGTGCCATCAACAGTGCGTACGCGTTGGGCACCGTGGTCGGGCGGATGGTGACGTATGCCTTCCAGATCACGCCGCGCGGGGTGGCCATGCCGGCCGGGATACCGGTGGGCTCGATGTTGTGCACGGTGACGTCGGCGCCGATGGTGCCGTAGTCGAAATGCAGCGTCTCGCCGATGTGCCCGATGGGGGTGACGCGATCGGGCAGCGCGGAGCCCGCCGGCGCCAGGGTCATGGCAATGGCGGTGAGAGTGGCGATGAGCGGTAAGGCGGGGCGTAGACGCACCCAGCGATCTTGGCACACCCCGCATGGGGGTCGGTGCCGCATGGCTCTTCGATATTCGCCCTGCACTGGGGCCCCGACGACCTACGATGACCTGATCGGAGCGTGCGGCCCGGCCGGAGGGGACGTGAGGAATGCGCGTATTGGTCACTGGTGGTACCGGATTCGTGGGTGGGTGGACCGCGAAGGCGATGGCTGACGCGGGGCACCAGGTCCGCTTTCTGGTGCGTAGGCAAGCCCGTCTGCACACCACGGTGGCCACGCTGGGTGTCGACGTATCCGATTACGCCGTTGGAGATATCACCGACAAAGAATCGGTCCAGGCTGCGCTCGACGGATGCGATGCGGTGCTGCACAGCGCGGCCATGGTCAGCACGGACCCCAAAGAGGCCGAACGGATGATGGCCATCAACCTCGAGGGCACGCGCAACGTGCTCGGGACGGCCGTCGAGCGTGGCCTCGATCCGATAGTGCACGTTTCGAGCATCACCGCGCTTTTTCGGCCGGGTTTGCAGACCTTCGAGGCGGACCTGCCCGCGGCCGGTGGCAGCGATGGATACGGCCAGTCGAAGGCGCGCGTCGAGCTGTACGTGCGCGCATTGCAGGATTCCGGCGCGCCGGTCACCATCACCTATCCCGGCATGGTGCTGGGGCCACCCGTCGGCGATCAGTTCGGTGAGGCCGCCGAGGGTGTGCGTTGGGTGCTGTTGATGCGTTCGGTCCCGGGGCGCAGCGCGGCATGGTTGGTGGTCGACGTCCGCGACCTCGCGGCTCTGCACACAGCTCTTCTGGAACCCGGGCGCGGACCGCGGCGCTATACCGCGGGTGGTCATCGGCTGGAGGTCGACGAGCTGGTGGATCTGCTGGCGGACGCTTCGGACAGCACCGTGTTGGCTGTTCCGGTACCGGACTCGGTGCTGCGCGCGGCGGGGACGGTGATGGATCAGGTTGGCCGCTATGTGCCACTGGGAACCCCGGTCACCGAGGCAGGTATGCAGTACTACACGCAGATGCCCGCCTCTGATGACACACCCAGTGAGCACGAACTCGGCGTCACCTATCGTGACCCGCGGGAAACGCTGGCGGACACCATCGTTGCCTTGCGCGCGGGGAAAGCAAACTCGAAACTGTTCGGACTATGGCCCTTCTCAGAATAGAGCGGCTCAGCGCGCTGCCCGCCGACGAGGCATTTGCGCGGATCACCGACTGGCCGCGGCACAGTGAGCACATCCCGTTGACGACTGTCGTCGTGACCAGCGACGCGCCGGCTGGCGTCGGCACCACATTCGTGGGGCGAACGGGGCTGGGGCGTATCGGCTTCGAGGACCCGATGACGGTCACTCAGTGGGAGCTGCCGCGCGGCGGTGATCCCGGTCGTTGTCGGCTGGAGAAGACGGGAAAACTGATCTTGGGGTGGGCTGAGATCGAGGTGCGCGCCGAGGGCGCCGGTTCGCGCGTCATCTGGACCGAGCACGTGAGTGTGCGCGGTGTGCCACGCGTCTTAGACCCGCTGGCCAAGGCCGGCGGCCAGTGGATGTTCGGCCGCGCGATCGACCGCATGCTGCGCTAGCGGGCGGCGCGCCACTTTGCGATGGCGATTCCGACCTCGGTGGCGGGCGGCTCACCGTAAATCCACTCGCGGGCAATGCGATGCCAATTGCCGGTGACATTGAGCTGGCCCAACACGCCGAACGTATAGAAGTCGGCGCGACGCGAGAAGATGTGTTCCGGCGGCAGGTTTTGGCGGCGCATACCGGCAAACTGGCTGGATCGCGGGTCCACCGCGAGAATCATTGCACTGGAGGCGATTTCCGGAGTGATGGTCATTTCCTCGTCGACGAGATTCCAGCCGGACGCCGCATGGCAGTACTCCAGACAGTCCTGGGGGCTGACGTGCGCGTAGCGATCGATGATGCCGCGCGCGACCATCGCGTCGTACATGTCCTGGGCACGGCCCTCGGCTGCGGCGCGCATGATGTGTCGCTCGAATTCCACATGTTCGGGGTCCATCCGGTTGTACAGCCCGAAGTCCACGAATCCGAGGGTTCCATCGGATGTGCGCAGGATGTTCCCCGGATGGGGGTCACCGCAGAAGTCGTTGTCCTGGAACAGAGACCCGATATAGAAGCGGAAAATGAGCTCGCCGATGCGGTTACGTTCCTCGTCGGCGAGTGTCTGCATATACGGGAACGTTTGGCCGTCCAGGAATTCGGTCACCAGGATCTGCGATGTGCACAGTTCCGGTATGCAATCGGGTATGACGATGAACGGGTGCCCGCGGTATCGTTCGGCGATCTCGTGTTGGGTGCGAGCCTCCCGGGGGTAGTCCAGCTCGCTTTCCAAGTTCATGGAGATCTCGTCCATGAATGCCGAATTGGACAGTGTGGGAAGCGCTTTACGCCAAAACTTGGTGAACAGCGCCAGGTTCTGCATATCTGCGCGCACCGCTTCGTCCACTCCCGGATACTTCACCTTGACCGCCACCTCGCGTCCGTCGTGCAGCACGGCGCGGTACACCTGCCCGATGGATGCGGCAGCGACGGGAGTCTCGTCGAAATCGCGGAAGCTTTTCGGCAGCTTTCCCAGATTGGACTCGATGATCGGTCGCATCACCGAGAACGGTTCGCGTGGGGCCTGATCCCGCAACTTGGCCAGCTTCTGCCGGAAGCGCTCGCGGTGAGCTTCGGGCACCATATCCACTTCGAGCATCGAGAGCAGTTGACCGAGCTTCATCGCCGAACCCTTGAGGCTGCCCAGGACGGTCACGAGCTGGTCGGCTGCCTGCAGCGTGGAGCGCTCCGCGAGTAGTGCCCGTGCTCGCTCCGACCGGCCGATCATCGAGAGCCGGCTGCCGGCGGTGCGCACGGCCTGTCCGGCCGCCAACTTGCCGAGTGCACGGCCACGGGTGATACGTGCCAGGGGGATTCCGTCGGTCATGAGGTGCTGCCGCGCGCGCTGGTGAAGGCCAGGTGCAACGGCTGGTCGGGATCAAGGGTTAGTCCGTTGAACTCCGCGATCGACGCGGCGAGGCCGGACAGCACCGTGGTCAGGTACTCCACGAAGGTCTCGATGGACATCGGTTCGGCGCGCAGCTGATTAGGGCCTAGGAACCATTCGGTGGCGGTGCCGATCGCTCCGGCGGCCGAGCTCACCGCGAGGTCGGCGTCGTCGATGTCCACCGTCTCGTCGTCGATCGCACTGGACAGGATTTCGGCCATATCGTGCGTCATCTGCTGCGCGGTCGCCACCAGCCGGTCAGTGCCATCGCTGGAGTTGACGAAGTGACCATGCACGATGAAGCGCAACACGTTCGGGTGAGCCGAAATCATCTGCGCGTATTCGGTGGCACCGTGCTGAACCAACTCGCGGGCGGAATCGGTCAGCAGGTTGATACGCGCCATGGCCGCGTTCCAGACCATGGCCTGTACGCGTTCCAGGACGGCGGTATGTAGGTCGGCCTTGTCTTCGAAGTACCGGTATAGCTTGGGCTTTGCAACGCCCGCTTCGCGGGCGATGTCGTCCATGCTGACGGTGGCGCCCAGGCTGTCGATGGCACGAAATGCCGCATCCAACAACTCTTCTCGGGCAATCTTGCGCCGGTCGCCACGCTTCGCGGCGGCCGGGGCTGCCTTGGACGCGACGGCTGTGCTCACGTTCTCCACGCCTCTCATCACCAGTGATGGTACGTGTGCCCGGCCGTTTGCTGTCCGCTTCGGGCGACACGTTCATGCTCCCTATTGTGCTCGTGCCGTGCGGTATGGATACTAACAGTAGTACTCAGAGTACTACTAATAAATCGCCAGGTCAGACGTCAATGAAGACGTCGTAGGAAGGAGTTCCGTCATGGCTGTTGTGGAGCAGGGGCGGCGCGGAGTCGCGGCACGCGCATTGCCCAAGGTGCGCCGGATGAACTTCCGGTTCGGTGAACCGGCCCCCATGAAAAAGCACTACGTCGAGGGCGACATCGTCTTCAGCCACCTGGTCTCGCTCCTTTCCGGGGCGTTCCCTCCCGGTGAGGAGTCATTCATCCGGTCCGTGCGCAATTACTCCGACCAGATCACCGATCCGGTGCTGAAGAAGCGGGTCGCGGGCTTCATCGGTCAGGAGGCCATGCACGGCCGCGAGCACCGCAAGCTCAACGAGAAGATCATCGATATGGGCTACCCGCTGGTCCGCATCATGAACTTCGAGGAGGGGAGTCGGCGCGAGCGGTTGGTCATCGCGCTGGAGAAGCGTGCGCCCAGGATCGCGCATCTGGCGATGACGGCCGCCGCCGAGCACTACACGGCAGTTCTGGCCCAGCGGGTGCTTTCCAGTGCTGAGCTGCAAGAGATTCCGATGTCCAAAGAGATCCACCATCTCCTCAACTGGCATGCCATGGAGGAGATGGAACACAAGTCGGTCGCCTTCGACGTGTACCGCGCGGTGGGCGGCCCCGAGTCGGTACGCATCGGCGTGATGTCACTCATCTGGGCGGGAACGCTGCCGTTCATGACCCTTGCCGTACTGGCCTCGATCCTCACCGACCCGAGCGGCTGGAAACCGCTGGCGGTGCTGCGGCAGACCATCGACGTGTACCGCGGCCCGCTGGTCAAGGGGCTGATGCGCGATATCGCCGAATACATGCGGCCCGGATTCCACCCCGACGACATCGACACCGAAGAGCTGCTCGAGGACTGGCAGGCAATTCTGTTCGGTACCGACGGTGAGCTCAACGACCGCCTCCCGGGACGTCGCGCGGTGGGCCAGTGACAGCTGAGGCCATCCGAGTCGCGCGTACCGACGCCACCGGCAATACGGTGCTGGAGGTCGAAATTTACGGCAGCACATATGTTCTCGACTGGCCGCCGGGCAAGAAGCTGCTCGACGTGCTACTCGATGCGGGGATAGACGCGCCCTACGTGTGCCGGGAATCGGCCTGCGCCACCTGCATCTGTTCGGTGAAGTCGGGACAGACGCGCATGCTGATGAATGAGTCGCTCATCGACAGTGAGGTGGCCGACGGATTCACGCTGGCTTGCCAGACCCTGCCGGAATCGGATCGGGTGCAGATCTTCTTCGACGGGTGATGGTCGGCGCGGCGTCGGTCGATATGGTCAACCCAGTTCGTGCCGTGGCGAAGCATCAGCTGCGGAGTACCTGTGAACAGGCAACTGGGCCTTCCCGATAGGCACGAATGAGCAGCGATAAGCTGACTATCTGCTGATCGAATGAGGTGTATCGACTATGGCGACATACGACCTGCTGGTGCGCGGCGGCCTGGTATTCGACGGGACCGGGGCACCCGGCCGATCCGTGGACGTCGGGGTCCGCGGCGGCAAAGTGGTGGCAATGGCGCCCGGCCTCTCGAGCGCCGACGCCGACGAGGTCATTGACGCCGACGGTAAGTGGGTCATCCCGGGCATGGTCGATGTGCACACCCATTACGACGCCGAGGTGCTCGTCAGCCCGGGGCTCGGGGAATCGGTGCGCCACGGCGTCACCTCGGTCATCTACGGCAACTGCTCGATGTCGGCGGTGTATGCCGATCCGGAGGATGTCGCCGATCTCTTCGCCCGAGTCGAGGCCCTGCCGTGGGATGCGGTCCACTCGGCGCTCAAGGAGCACAAGGACTGGGATGGGCCACGCGGGTACCGCAAGGTCATCGAGTCACTTCCGTTGGGTGCCAACGTCGCAACGCTGATCGGGCATTCGGATATCCGTGCCGCGGTCATGGGTCTCGCACGCGCGACCGACTACGCCGAGCGCCCCACGTCCGGGGAGTTGACCCGGATGCGTGCGATGGTGACCGACGCTCTGGACGCCGGCTTCGTGGGCCTGTCCACCGACCGGCTGCGCTTCTCCAAGCTCGAAGGCACGCGTTTTGCGGGCCGCCAGTTGCCGTCCACCTATGCGACCTGGCGCGAATACGGCGCCCTCTACGACGTGGTGCGCCGGCGCGGGGCCGTGGTGCAGTCCAATCTCGACGTCGAGAAGAGGCCCGAGACGGTCATGCACTTCCTGCTCAGCGGTGCCCGGCCGTGGCGGCGTTCACTCAAGACGACGCTCCTGGCCGCCTTCGATCTGAAGAGCAACCGTTCGGTCATCAGACTTCTCAAGGCCGCCACTGGTGCCCTCAACCCGCTGCTGCGGTCCCAGGTCAACTTCCAGCTGCTGGCGGTGCCCTTCCATCTGTACTCCGACGGCATGGACCTGGTTATCTTCGAGGAGTTCGCCTCCGGCACAGCGGCATTGGATATCCGCGATCAGCTGCAGCGGGTCGACCTGATCAAGGATGAGGGATATCGGCGACGGTTCCGCAAGGAGATGGACCAGAAGTACGGGGTGGTGGCCTGGAACCGCGATATGTACGACACCGAGATCGTCGGCTGCCCCGACCAATCGGTGGTGGGCAAGTCATTCGGGCAGGTGGCCGACGCTCGCGGCGTGCAACCGGTGGATGCCTTCCTGGACCTTGTCTCGGAGTACCCCGGGAAAGTCCGCTGGCACACCACCATCGCCAATGACCGCACTGATGTGCTCAACGAGTCCATCAAGTACCGGCATTTCCAGCTGGGTAACAACGACTCCGGTGCCCACCTGCGGAATATGTCCTTTTACAACGCCGGGCTGCGGTTGCTCAAGCGCGTGAAGGAGGCCCGCGAGGCAGGGGCTCCGTTCATGCCCCTGGAAGCCGCGGTGCATCGACTCACCGGCGAGCTCGGTGAATGGTACGGCCTGGACGCGGGTCGGCTACGTATCGGCGATACTGCCGATATCGCGGTGATTGACCCTGCGGGCCTTGATGATTCGCTTGAGGAATACCACGAGCAGTACATGGAGGAGTTCGGGGTGTCTCGTCAGGTATGTCGCAATGACAAGGCGATTGCGGCCACGGTCGTCGGCGGGCAGCGGGTGTACTCCTACGGCACCTTCGTCGAGGGCTTCGGCAGCACCGTCAAGGCAGGCAGGTTCCTGGCCGCGGGCTAGCCGAGCCAGCCCATGTTCTTCCCGAAGGTCTCGGCCGCGGGGGAGAGCGAGCCCAGCTCGCTACTGCGCTGTACATAACCCTGAATGGCGATCATGAATTGCATGGGGTTGTACACATCTTCCTCGTTGGCCCATTCGTTGTTGCCGGCGTACCGGAAGATGCTGATATTGGTCGCTTCCCAGATGCTTCCGTCGCCGGGGTCCCTCATTCTGTTGACCAGCTCGCAGATGATCCAACCGTGTTCCTCGTCGACGACGTGCCAGTTGGAGAAGTAGTGCGGCATCTCCACCCCGGGGAACTCCGACATCGTCTTGACCATGGATTCGCGAATGGACTCACGGCCCTCGAAGGTGCCGTAGGTCGGTTCGATGTAGGTGGCGTCCGCGGCGAATAGATCGGCGTATTGGGCCCAGTCGCCCTTGGGGCCTATGTCGTCGACCACTCGAAGGTGATGATCGAACATGCCTTGCAGCTCGTCGCGTGACCACTGTCCCATGGCGGGGACATTAACACCGCCGACCGTTCTGCTTCCGGGGTTTTTTCGGTATTGGCGTGAAATTGAAAGCAGCGCACAGAAATTCGCGCGGCTACAGCAGGCCGAGCTGTTTCAGGTCGGTTGCGTACTTGACGATGAGATCCCGTGTGAGGTGTGGGATATCGGCGTTCTGCGCGGACTGGACACCCTCACGGAACCTAATCGCAGGCAGGAAAGCGCCGTTGTGTGCGTGTTGCGGATACCGGTACGCGTGTAGGAGCGGTAGCAGGGAGTGTTGCTTCTGTTTTTCGGGTAGGCCGCGGATGGCGGTGTCGAAGCGGCTGAACCATTCGTTGTAGTTGTCGATGCGTTGGATGGGGTATCCGGCTTCGATGAGCCAGTCGACGAAGTTGTCCAGCGAGATCCCGTCGGCATGCGGATTCACCGAATCGTAGGTATGGAATCCTTCGACGGCACCGAGGGCGGTGATGGCCGACGCCGTGAAATCAGCTGGCAGCCCGTCGTAGTGGGCGAGTGGTCGCTCGTCGCTGGCCTGTGCTTGATAGAACGAGCCGGGGGCGATGCCGGTGGCGATGAGGCTGAGGATCAGGCGGGTGAATTGGTCGGGGACGTTGAGCTGTCCGGTGTAGCGGCTGTGGGCCAGGATCATGTCCGAGCGCAAGACTGCGACGGGGAGGCCGCACAGGTCGTGTGCCTCACGCAGCAGCACCTCTCCGGCCCATTTCGCGTTGCCGTACCCGTTGGCGTAGCCCTCGTCGATGGGACGGACCGCGCTGATGATGCGGATGTCGGAATCCTCGTCGAACACCTTGGGATCTACCGAGATTGCTACGGCAACTGTCGAGAGGTAGGTGACGGGCTTGATCGTGGTGGTCAGCGCCAGTTTGATGATTTCCGCGGTGCCAACGACGTTCGGTCCGAAGAGCTGGCTGTAGGGCAACACGTGGTTCACCAGGGCGGCGGGGTGCACGATGACGTCCACGGTGTCGGCCAGACGCTGCCAGGTATCGACATCCAGCCCGAGGTTCGGGTCGCCGATGTCTCCGGGGATCACCTCGAGGTGCTTTTCCGCCAGCGCGCGGAAGTGTGCCAGCAGCTCGGCATCACCGCTGTCGAAGGCCTCCTCGAGGCGCCGGTAGGCGGCGTCAGCGTTCTTGCCGCGAACGATGACGATCAGCTTGCCGTCTGTCTTATGCAGGCGCTCAAGCCATTCCAGCGCCAGGAACCGTCCCAGGTAGCCGTTCGATCCGGTGAGCAGCACGGTCTGCGGGATACCGACGGCCCGGGGTACCGAGGGAGCCGCCTGCAGGGTGGCTTCGTCGATGAACTTGTCCAGGGTCAGGTCGGCCGCGCGGATCTCGGTGTGGCCCGCGCCGTGCACCGATTCGGCGCTGGGACGTAGGGACAGCGCAGAGCCCGAGTTCCGGCGTGTCTCGACGATGCGTGCGACGGCGTTCAGGTCGTTGGCGGCGCTGACAATATCGCCGACCGGAATCTCGACGGCAAATATATCGCGTAGTAGATCCGAGAAGGCAAGGGCCGACAGTGAATCGCCGCCGAGGTCGAGGAAGTGCGCATCCGGGCTCACCTCGGCCGCGGACAATCCCAGCAGCGCCGTGACCGCCCGCTGCACGGTGTCCAGGACGGGTTTGCCCTCGTGCCCGGCAGAGTGCAGGGCCTGCAACTCAAGAGCTTGAGCGGTCGCGATATCGGAGTAGAGCTGCTCCAGCCGGGTGCCGTACTTCTCATGCAGTTTGGGGCGGGCCAGCTTTGCGATACCGGTCAGCAGTCCGTTGGCCGCCGTGAACGGCTCGGTCTCCACCAGGAAGTCGCGCGGCACTTCGTAGGGCTGCAGTTCGGCCTCGCGGGCAACCTGCTGGAGCGACTCCGCGATCAGGCGTCTGAGGAGATCGTCGTCTCCCCGGCTCTGTTCGAAAGCCTCGGAAGTGGGCACCACCACGGCCAGCAGGTACGACCGCTCACTGCTGCCGTAGACGCAAATCTGATGCACCAGCGGGCTGTTGGCGTACTCGGCTTCCAGGTTGGCGATTGCTACGAATTCACCCTGCGACAGTTTGATGACGTTGTTGCGCCGATCCACGATCTGGATCTTGTCGGGCTCCAGCTCGGCGACGATATCCCCGGTCTTGTAATACCCGTCGGGATCGAAGACGTCGGCGGTGACATCGGGGCGCTTGAAGTAGCCACCGAACACCGATTCCGCCTTCACCAGTAGCTCGCCACGCGGATGCGGCTTGTCGGTGGAGAAGTAGCCCAGCTCGGGAACGTCGACCAACTTGTAGTCGATGACGGGCGGGCGCTGGACCCGGCCGTTGCGCACGATCACACCGGCCTCGGTGGAACCGTAACCGTCTGTGATACGAGCATCCAGGCAGGATTCGATGAAGAAGGCCAACTCCTCGGAGAGTGGGGCCGAGCCGCACACGATCGTCAAAACACGCCCGCCGAAGAGGTTTTCACGGATGTCGGCCTTGACGTCGGCATCAAGGGTGGCGAGATCGGCTGCCGAATCCACCGCGACGCGGCGTTCGACCTCGTTGCGGTAGCGCTGAAAAAGCATGTCGCACACACGGGGAACAAGAGTCACCACGGTGGGGCGAGTCAGGGTGATGTCCTCGAACAGAGTGGACATATCGCTGGATGCGGCGAAGTACGCCAGGCCGCCGCAGGCCAACGCCGTGACCAGGCTGCCGCGTCCCATGACATGGCTCATCGGCATGAAATTGAGGTTGATCAAAGGTATTTCAGCCTTGGAGCTCAGCGTGTCGGCACGCAACCAGGGCTTGGCCACCATCTTCTCGGTGTACGTGGCGCCCTTGGGAGTTCCGGTGCTGCCCGAGGTGTAGATGACCAGCGCAAGCGGGTCGGTGCCTTCCGCCGCGGTGAACAGCGGGGCGTCCGGGAGCGCGCGACCGCGCCCGGTAACCACGGATATCGGGTCGACGGAAATGGGCAGGCCCGCCTCGGTGATCCGGTGTTGCGCGGACTCGAGGCTTTCGCGTTGTGCGTCGACACCGGGGTGATAGTCGAAGACGATGATATGCCGTAACGAGGGCGTGACGAGCGCTGATTCCATTGCCGCATCAAGCAACTCGGCGCTTACCGCCAGCACGGAGGGTTCGGATTCGGCCAGGATCGCGGTCCAGTTGGAGGCCGGTGCACTGGTCTGCAGTGGAACCGCCACCGCGCCAAGGTGGATGCACGCGAGGTCGATCGCGGTGTAGTCGACGCTGGTGAAGCCGAGCATAGCGACGAAGTCCCCGGCCCAAACCGGGGTGACAGGGTCGTGATGCCACGCGGAGGCCAGCGCGCGGCCCATGCCCCACAGCTCGCCGTAGGTCAAGGTCTCGAACTCGGGCAGTGGATGTAGCGTCGATCGGCCCGCGTCATCGGTGATGAGTTCCTGGGCCCGATGCCCCAGCGCCGGGCGGTCGGCGTAGCCGTCCATGATCGTGGCGACCACCTGCGCGAGCCGTAGTCCGGGAACGGCGACGGCCGCGTCTACCGCGGTGTCGGGTTTAGCGGCACGGAATTGCGGATCCTCGGTGAAGAGGCGTCTGACGCGGTCTCCCAACCGCTGACGACGTGCTTCCTTGGTGTTGTTAGCGGCGGCGTCAATCGTCATATCGGCAGCTTACGAAACCCTCGATTCTGTAAGCGCGCGGGTCAGAGCAGACCGAGCTGTTCGAGATCTTTGGCGTACTTCACGATCAGCTGCTGCGATAGGTGCGGGATGTCCGTCGTGCCGTCCTGCCCGGCCGGACCGATTCCGGCCGCCTGCACGGCGTGCTGGAACCGCTTGGCCGGGACGACCCCGTGGTCTTCGGCGCCGGAGGGCCGTTCGAACGCGTGCAGCAGCGGTAGCAGGGAGTGTTGCTTCTGCTTTTCGGGTAGGCCGCGGATGGCGGTGTCGAACCGGCCGAACCATTCGTTGTAGTTGTCGATGCGCGCGATCGGGTATCCGGCTCCGATGAGCCAGTCGACGAAGTTGTCCAGCGAGATCCCATCGGCATGCGGGTTCACACAGTCGTAGGTCTCGTAACTGTCCGTCACCTGGGTGCCCAACGTGGTGATCGCCTCGGCGGTGAAGTCCCCCGGCAGTCCGTCGTAATGTGCCCGCGGGCGCTCGCCGGTGGCCTGTGCTTGATAGAACGAGCCGGGGGCGATGCCGGTGGCGATCACGCTGAGGAGTAGGCGGGTGAATTGGTCGGGGACGTTGAGCTGGCCGGTGTAGCGGCTGTGGGCCAGGATCATGTCCGAGCGGAACACCGCGACCGGGAGGCCACACAGGTCATGTGCCTCACGCAGCAGCACCTCTCCGGCCCACTTGCTGTTGCCATAGCCGTTCGCGTACAGCTCGTCGATGGGACGCACCGCACTGATGAGCCGGATATCGGACTCCTCGTCGAATGTCGTCGGATCGACATACGCCGCGACCGCGACCGTCGAGAGGTAGGTGACGGGCTTGATCGTGGTGGTCAGCGCCAGTTTGATGATTTCCGCGGTGCCAACGACGTTCGGTCCGAACAACTGGCTGTAGGGCAACACATGGTTCACCAGGGCGGCCGGGTGCACGATGACGTCCACGGTGTCGGCCAGACGCTGCCAAGTTTCGGCATCCAGCCCGAGGTTCGGGTCGCCGATATCACCCGCCAGTACTTCGAGGTGCTTTTCTGCCAGTGATCGGAAAAGCGCCAACAGCTCCGTGTCGCCGGTATCGAAGGCCTCCTCGAGGCGCCGGTAGGCGGCGTCGGCGCTCTTGCCGCGAACGATGACGATCAGCTTGCCGTCTGTCTTATGCAGGCGCTCAAGCCATTCCAGCGCCAGGTAGTGGCCCAGGTAGCCGTTCGATCCGGTGAGCAGCACGGTGTTCGGGGTGCCAGTGGACCGGGGGAGTGAGGGAGCCGCCTGCAGGGTGGCTTCGTCGATGAACTTGTCCAGGGTCAGGTCGGCCGCGCGGATCTCGGTGTGCCCGGCGCCGTGTACTGTCTCGGCGGTCGGCCGAGTTTGGCCCGAATGACGTTGTTCGTCAATGAATTTCGCGATACCACTGAAATCGTTTGCGGCGCTGACGATCACGCCGACGGGTACTTCGACGGCGAAGATGTCGCGCAGCAGATCAGAGAAGGACAGTGCGGATAGCGAATCGCCACCCAAATCGGTGAAATGCGCGTCCGCGGCGAGCTCGGCGGATGAGACGCCAAGCAACGCTTGCGCGGCCTTGAGCACCGTCTCCAGCGCGGGCTTGTCCGGATCGACACCGTGCAGCGCACGCAGTTCGACGGCTTGCAGCTCGGCGATATCGGCGTACATCTGCTCTAGCCGTTCGCCATAGTGCGCCTTGAGGTTCGGGCGCGCCAGCTTGGCGATGCCGGTCAGTAGACCATTGTCCTGGCTAAACGGCTGCGGCTCGATGATGAAGTCACGGGGAACCTCATAGGACTGCAGCTGGATTTCCTTGGCGATGTCCTGCAGCGAGTCGGCGATGGTCGCCTTGAGTGCCGCGGCGTCGCCCTTGGCCCTGGCAACCGCCTCCGGTGTCGGCACCACGACGGCCAGCAGGTAGGACCGCTCGCTGCTGCCATACACGTAGATCTGATGCACCACAGGGCTGTTGGCGTACTCGGCTTCCAGAGTGGCGACCGCGACGAACTCGCCCTGAGAGAGCTTGAGCACGTTGTTGCGGCGATCGATGATCTGGATGTTGTCGTGGGCTAGCTCGGCGACAATATCGCCGGTCATGTAGAAACCGTCCTCGTCGAAGACGCCGGCGGTCACCTCGGGGCGCTTGTAATAGCCAAGGAACATGCCGTCGGTCTTCAGCAGAAGCTCACCGCGCGGATGCGGCTTGTCGGTGGAGAAGTAGCCCAGTTCGGGTACGTCGACCAGCTTGTATTCGATGACAGGCGGGCGTTGCACGATGCCGTCGCGGAACACCATGCCGGCCTCGGTGGATCCGTAGCCATCGGTCAGGTTCAGCTCGAAGCAGGATTCGATGAACTCGCCCAACTCTTCAGAGAGCGGGGCGGAGCCCACCATGACCGCCAGCACGCGGCCACCGAAGAGGTTGTCGCGGATATCGGCCTTGACCTCTGCGGCAACCGCGTCGGCGTCGGAGGAGTTGCCGGTGACGAGGCGGCGATCCACCTCGGTCTGGAATCGCTGGAACACCATGTCGCAGACGCGGGGAACCAGGGCCAGTGCTGTGGGGCGGATCAGCTCCATGTCCTCGAAAAGTGTTGACATGTCACTGGATGCGGCGAAGTATCCGAGCCCGCCCGTGGACAGGGTGGAGGTGAGCGTGCCACGACCCATGATGTGGCTCATCGGCATGAAGTTCAGTCCGATCATGGGCACGTTCTCGGTCCCAGCCATGACGTCTTCGCGAATCCACCAGCGGCGCACGATGTTCTCGCTGTGCATGGCGCCTTTTGGGGCCCCGGTGCTGCCGGAGGTGTAGATGAGTAGCGCCAGTGGATCGTCTCCGGGGGAGGGCGCGTAGAGCGGAGCCGCGGGAAGCTGGGCGCCCCGGGCGATCACGGCGTCGAGGGCCTCGATGGCGATACCCGATCCTGCGAGCTCTGCGCGGGCCGCTTCGAAGGCTTCACGCTGGTCATCGACCTCGGGGGTGTAGTCGAACACCACGACCTGCTTGATGGACGGTGTGGCGCGCACGGATTCCAGTGCAGCGCCGATCAATTCGACGCTTACCGCAAGTGTGTTGGGCTCTGCCTCGGCCAGGATGGTGGTCCACTGCGAAGCCGGTGCGCTGGTCTGTAGGGGAACGGCGACGCCGCCGAGGATCATGATCGCCAGATCCAGCACGGTGTAGTCGATGCTGGTGAACCCCAGGGTCGCCACCAAGTCGCCGCCCCGGACGGGATGGCCGGTGTCATGATGCCAGGAGGCGGCTACTGACGTTGTGCGGGACCACAATTCGCCATAGGTAGTGGTGTCGAAGCGGGGAAGCAGGCGCAGCACGGTGCGGCCGTTATGGTCGGTGACCAGCTCGCGCGCACGCTCGCCCAGGGCGGGCCGCTCGGCGTATCCGGTCATCAAGGTCGCGATCGCTTCGGAGAGGTGCAGGCCGGGGCGCAGTACTCGTTCGGCCACCGCGGTGTCGGGCTGGGTGGCCCGGAACTGAGGATCAGTCTCGCGCAGCGTCTCAATACGACGGGCCAGCTGCTCCTGCTGCGGGTCGGTTTCATTGGTCACGGTCATGGGCAGCCTCACATCAACAGGGTGTTCTTTGGAAGTCTGAAAAGTAGATTACCTAAACTAACGATATATCCAGATATGGTATTCCTCACAACTCGGTCTCCCGCTATCCGGGATGTAAATCCAGCATTGAGCCGCCCGTAAAACAGTTGCGTAAGAGTCCCTGGACGCACAGGATTGTCCGGCGCCACGAGCCATGAAAGGAGGCGCCATGACACATCTAGAGGTTGCTAGTCAGAATCTTCCGGGCGCCACGTGCTCGGGTAGGCGGGTGAAGAACTGGGCATCGACGATCGAGCCCGGAACCCTGCGGCAGGCCGAGGAAGTGGCCGGCATGCCCTTCGTCGCGCCGTTTGTCGCGTTGATGCCCGACGCTCACGTCGGCATGGGTAGCTCGGTCGGCACCGTGATTCCCACCGTCGATGCGGTCATCCCGGCGGCGGTCGGAGTCGACATCGGCTGCGGCATGATCGGCATGCGTACGGGCTTCTCCAGATCAGATATCGATCGCCGGATCGCGACTGCTGGTAGCATGCTGGCGGCCCTGCGGGAGTCCATCGAGGATGCGATTCCGCTCTCGCCGGGGAATTACAACACTGGGCGCGATCGATTCGCATTCACTCGCGGTCGATACGAGGAGCTGGCGGAACTGGCCGCAAGCACTGAGGTCGATCTGTCGCACTCGCCCAAGTGGCGTGAGCAGCTGGGTTCGCTCGGTGGTGGTAACCACTTCATCGAGCTGTGTCTGGATGAGGCCGATGCGGTGTGGCTGTTCCTGCACTCCGGTAGTCGGGGTGTCGGCAACAAGATCGCGCAGAAGCACATCAAGATCGCCCAGCGGCTGTGCAAGCGTTGGTATGTGCCGCTGCCGCACCAGGATCTGGCATTCCTGCCGCAGGGTACCGACGAGTTCCGGCGTTACCTGCTAGACCTGAAGTGGGCGCAACGATTCGCTTATCTCAACCGGGCCGAGATGATGGACCGGTTCGCTTCGGTTTTCGCCGAGTGGATGGGCGTTGCCGACGCGCAGGTAGTGGAGACCATTAACTGTCACCACAACTACACCCAGCGTGAGGAGCACTTCGGTAAGCAGGTGTGGCTGACCCGTAAGGGCGCCGTCGACGCGCATGAGGGCGTGAAGGCGATCATCCCCGGATCCATGGGAACGCGGTCATATGTGGTGCAGGGCAAGGGGAATCTGGAGTCGCTGTGCTCGGCACCGCATGGCGCCGGGCGTAGGTTCTCCCGAACCGAGGCGCGTAAGCGGTTCACGCAGGACGATCTGCGCAAGCGGATGGCAGGTATCGAGTATCGGGATGGCGCCGAGTTCGTCGACGAGATCCCGGACGCGTACAAGGACATCGACCAGGTGATGGAGGACGCGCGGGATTTGGTGACCGTGCTGCACCAGCTGCGCCAGATCCTGAACGTCAAGGGCACCTAGCAAGAGCATTGGGGCGGTCTGTGGATTCAGACCGTCCCAATGCTGTTGTGTGCTAGGCGTCTTCGGTTCGGGTGAACTCCACGATGTCTCGCCATCGGCTGCCGGTCGCGGACGCGAAAGCGAATCCCTGGGGCTCGGTGAGGGCGCGGAGTTCCTTGATCCCTAGTCGATCGGGATCGAGGAAGATCTCGTGGAAGACCAATCGCCCGCCGGGTTTGAGCACCTGCCCCAGCGATCGGATGCATGCCTCCTTATCGGGGACCTCGCCGATCACGCTGGCGAGGAAGGCGACATCAAAGGTGTTGTCCGAAAAGGGAAGCCCGCCACTCGCATCGCCCGAGTAGAACCCGGCGTTGCGGTGTCCGGCCCGCTGAAGCTTGCGTCTTACCTTGTCGAGCATTTCTGGCTGTACCTCGAACAGGTCCAGATGTCCGCGGGGGAGTCGCGCTGCGATGGGCACGCTGAAGATGCCCGGGCCCGGGCCGATCTCCAGCACCCATTCGTCGCCGCGTAGCGCTAACTGCTGAGAGACCCCGGCGGGGTTCACGAATTTTCGGTGAATTGGGTTGTCGAGCATGAAGGCCGCCTGGTGCGGGAACGGAAAGTCGCCGGCCCGGCGCACCTGGCGTACTACGGTGTCCATCCAAGTTGTAGGCATGAAGTAAGGGTAACCTTACTTCTGTCGCAATGGGGCCCTCGCTAGTGGTGGCCGCCGCCGTCACTGCCGCTGCTGCCACTACTACTGCCACCGCTGCTACCTCCGCCTGCACTGGGTGCTTGGGTGGCGGTGCTGTATGTCGGTGCCTCCCGCGTGGGCGCTTCGCGCGTCGGCGCTTCCCGGCTGGGTGCTTCCCGGGTGGGCGCGGTCGGTTCAGCTGCCGGTGCGTGAGGCGGGGCTGTCTCGACGGGTACCGGCTCTGCCGTTGCGCGCGGCGCGGGCGCCTCGGAGGTCGGAACCTCGCGCGTCGGAGTGTTGCGCTGCTTGGTTGGTTCGGGAGCCGTGGTGGGTTCCACCGTCTGTGACGGTGCCACGGTGGCCGTTTCGTGGGGAGTCGGCGTCGCCGGTGTCTCGTGCGTCGGAGCTGGCTGCGTCGTCACCGGAGCGGAGGTCTCCTCCTTGGGTGTGGGCGTCGGCGCGACCGAGGTGGGTGTGGGTGCCGGGGTGCTTGTGGTGGCGTTGGCCGGAGGCTCGGACGATGGCGCCGGCGTGTGCGACGGGGCCGGGGTCGCGGTGCTGGATGTCGCGCGCGGCTCGGTCGTCGGCACAGGCGTCACCGGGGGAACGGTGGGCAGCGACGGAGGTGTGAAGTCCGCGGGGACTTCCTTCGGCGGAACTGTCGGCGCCGGAGCGGTCAATACCGGTGGAGCGGAAGGCTTTACGGTGGCAGGTGACTCCGGTCCGGAAGACTTCTCCGGCGCCGGGGATGGGGCCGCGAGCTCCTTGCTGAAGTTGCGGGCCGACTTGGTCGACAGATCCTTGATCAGATCCTTCGACGGGCGGGCCGACTTGTCCTCGGCAATGAACTGCGCGAGCGACGCGTCCAGGTTAACCACGGGCTCGGCCAGCACTGGCCGGTCGGCGATACGGGCCACCGGCGACCAGTCACGCTGTAACGGGTTGTCCCAGTTGCGATTCAGGTTCCAATCCCGGTACTGAGAGGGGTCGATTCCGTGCGACTGATCCCAGAGACTCCGGCTGTACACCGGATTGGTGTTCTGGAATTTCCAGTCGTAGTACTGCCGATACGGGTGGTATTTGTCGTACCAGCCCTGGTCGCGGGGATCATTGTCGTTGACCTGGCCCCACTCATTTCGGCCGCCGCGATCCCGTCCATCGCGGTTGTATCCCGACCAGTTGTAGCCGTCCCAGTTGTAGCCCCACCGGTCGTAACCCCAGCGGTCGTAACCCCAGCGGTCATAGCCCCACCGATCGAAGCCGGTGAAGTCGTATCCGTACCGGTTGAAACCGGAGAGCCCCCAGTTGAACCAGTCCAAGACGCTGTATCCGTACAGCAGCGACCACGACGGGTCATAGCCGCCCAGATCCTGAAGGTTGGGTGTCAATGGCGGCGCGATGGGCGCCGGCCAGTCGGCTACCGGATCGACCGGAATACCGGGAGGCGGGGGAACCGCGTAGGACTCAGGTGCGGCGGCAGGAGCGTTCGCCGCGGTGGTGTATCCCCAGCTGGGCGCAGGGGATGAGGCCGGTGCCGCGGGCCCCACGTTGGCTGCCAGGTTCGTGTCGGTGTTCACCCCGGGAGGTGCCGGCAGCGCGGGAAGCTGTTGGGCCTGCTCGGGGGTGTACTGGCGCAACTGCTGGTTGAGCTGCAGATACAGATTCTGCAATGAGGTGCGCTCATCAGAGGTAGAGACGTACTCCAATCCTTGTTTGGCCTCATTGAGCGAGCTGCGGGCGTCGGTGAGCTGATCGGCCGAGGGCTGCTTGCCGTTGCCGAGGATGTCCTGGGCGTTCTTGAGGTCGGAGACCACCGCGCGCACCGCGATGTCCTGCGAATGGGTGGGGAAGACGGTCTTGTTCAAAGCCCACAGTGAAGCCCCGGGCTGCGCGCTGTAGGCCGCGCCCATAAGTACCGCGAACAGTAGGCCAACCAGTGTGCCGAAGGCGGCCGCGCGCAGCTGAGGCTCGCCGGGCACGTACTTGCTCCACCGTGCGGGCGGTTCGGGATTCTCCTCGGGAAACTCCCACGACCGCATCGCCGTGTCCTCGGTCGGAGGCGGAACAATCGTCATCTCAACCTTCTGTACTACCGGTGTTCCCGCCGAGCCACACGGAAACAACTATCAGCACTAAGTACACACTGAACTCTAGGTACTCCATCGCCAGCGTAGTCGCGGTCGTTACGGATTCTCGGTAGTGCGGTAGTTCCGCGATCAGCGACGTTGGGGCGCAATCAGTCCCGGTACATTGCCCACAGAGAAGGGCCATTGGCGGTCGGCCTGATCTCTTCGACTACTTTGAAGCCGAAGCGTTCATAGAGCGGGTTGTTGCGGATGTTCGAGCTCTCCAGATAGGCCGGCCCCTCGATCTGATCGACCTGGTGTTTGAGGAGCTCGGATCCGATACCTCTGCCGGGAATGGCGGCACCGATAGTCGCCAGATACCAATGTGGGTGCGTGGGACGTACCGCCGCGGTGGCGCGCGCCAGCGCGACACCGCGAGCGATGCCCCGCCGCAGCCCGCCGAGCAGCAGCGGAATTGCCCGCATCCGCTGTGCGGCGGGCGGCTCCCAGCTCGGGGGATCCCAATGCGCGGCCCCGACCGCCACTTCATCCTCGTACAGCAGGTACTCGCCCTGGCCGGAGCCGTGCAAGGCCAGCGAGACGCCGCGGAAGATCGTCTCGTCGCGTCGGGGATCGGAGTTCACCCAGCGGACTACGGGATCCTCGGCGAACGCCGTGGCGATCACGCGGTGGGCAACGGCTTCATTGGTGGAGTCGAGCTCTCGGATCTCGCGGGTCATATGTTTTCTACGAGTCCGGGCCGCGGAAGGTTCCCGGTCGGGCCGTCCGTCAGTCCTGGGTGCGGCGCATCACAACTGCGGCAGCGATGGCGATGGCCACCAGCAGCAGCGTCGAAACGCTGGCCACGGCGTGGATGCCGTCCGTCCATCCGGTGCGGGCGAGCTCGGCCGCACCGGCGCCCGCTTCGCCGCCGATGTCCTGGGCGCGTGCCATGGCCTGGCCGAGCGTCTCGTGGAGATGGGTGTGTGCCGTGAAGACGGCCGAGGCGAGTGCGCCGAACAAGGCCAGTCCGAAGGCGGTCCCGAGCTCGAAGCTCATCTCGGAGATGCCCGTGGCTTGTCCTGCCCTTTCTGTCGGGGCCGCGCCGAGCGCTACGGCGGAGACGAAGGTGAAAATCACCCCGGCACCGGCGCCGACGATCACCGTCGCAGCGATGTAGACGCCGACCGGTCCGTGCGGGCCCAGCGCGAGCAGCACCGCATTGCCGATGGCCATCGCCAGGAGGGATGCCACGAACGTCCAGCGTTCGCCCAGGATGCGTTCGATACGCGATGCGTCCATGGAGAAGTAGGCGACGGTCACCGCCATCGGCAGTCCCAGGAATGCCGCGGCGAGCACATCGAACCCCAGAACGGACTGCACGTAGAGTCCGGTGAGGTAGGTCGTGGCGCCGAAAGTCGCCATGGCGCCGACGGTGCCGACGATCGCTACGGTAAAGGTGCGGTTGCGGAACAGATCCAGCGCGAGCAGCGGATGTGGGTTGCGCATCTGCTGACGGACGAACACCGCGAGGGTCAGCACGCCGATCGCGCCGGTGATGGCGACGGCGGCCGAGAACCCATGTGTGGCCATGACTTTCACTGAATAGACGAGTGTCATGATGCCGACCATGGACAATGCGACGCCGGCGAGGTCGAACGGCGCGCGCACCGGATTGCGGTACTCGGGGATCAGCGTATTCGCGGTCAGTAGCAGCCCGATCAATACCGGCACATTGATGAGGAACACCGAGCCCCACCAGAAGTGATGCAGCAGCATGCCGCCGATGACGGGCCCGACGGCCGCACCAAAGGAGAACGCCGCCGACCAGATGCCGATGGCGAGCGCCTTCTGGCGGGCGTTGGGGAACATGACCCCGATGAGCGAGAGACTGGCGGGCAGCAGCGTCGCGCCGCCGACACCCATCAGCGCCCGGGCGGCGATGAGTGCCAGCGGTGTGGGAGCGAATGCGGCGAGCACCGAGGCGGCAGCGAAAAGGGTTGCGCCCCAAAGCATGAGGCGACGTCGACCCCAGCGGTCGCCCAGGTTGCCCATGGTGATGAGCAGGCCTGCGAGCAGGAACCCGTATACGTCCAGAATCCAGAGCTGTTCGGCAGCTGAGGGATTGAGTGACTCGGACAGTCGTGGCATGGCCAAGAACAGCACCGAGACGTCCATGGATACCAGGAACACGGGCAGCAGTAGGGATGCCAGACCGAACCACGTGCGGTGTCCAGCGCGGTCGCCCTCGGGGGCGGTCGCGTTTTCTGGCGCGGTGGACTTGCAGCTGGTCATGGGGTATCGCTCCGGTTATATTGAGGCGCGTACGGCGTACGCAGCAGACTGGGTACACTGTACGCAAATCGGCTAAAATGGTCAATCGAGTATGGAGGGGAGCGTCGTGACGGATCCGCGCCTGACGCTGGAGTCGATTGTCGCCAAGGCCATCGAGATCGCGGATTCGGATGGTCTATCCGGAGTGTCCATGCGCAAGATCGCCGACGCGCTCGGGGTGGGCGCCATGTCCCTATACCGCCACGTGGCCGACAAGGATGCGCTCCTGGTCGAAATGACCGCCGAGGTCACCCGGCGATTCGCCTATCCCGACGACATGATGGGCGATCCGGATTGGCGCGCGCGGGTGCGCGTCGCTGTCGAGTACGACTTCAACCTGTACAGCACGCACCCCTGGGTGCTGCTGGCATACGCGGTGCCACGCAATGGGATGCAGCCGGAAACCCTGGTGTGTTTCGACTGGTTGCTCGAGGCATTCGGTCACCTACAGATTCCCGTACCCGAGGCCGCGGAATTGGCGTTCCAGGTATGGAGTTACTCGCAGGGGGTGGGCCTCGGTGCCGTCGGCGGGCAGCTCGTCTCGCCGGGGACGCGTACCGATTTCTCGGGGTTGTCGGAATTGATCGCCGGCACCGCCGATGTGCCGGAGTCTCCACGGTTGGCCGCCCTGGTGGGGTTGGGAGACCTGCCACAGGTAACCAACCCGCGTGAAGTGATCGTCAAGGGCGTGGACATCCTCTGCGACGGCATCGCACGGCGATACCAGAAACTATAGGTATTCGCAGAGAATCTGCGCCTCGACGCGCAGCGTTGCGGCGGCCCCGGGCTGCCCGAGTGCGTCGTAACGATCGGCCTCGGTGGTCCGGTCGTCCACCTGCGCTTGCACGATGGTGCGGACGTCGGCAGGGGAGAGCGTGCGACGCGGGGCTTCGGTCGCACCGAGGCCCGTTGCCGCACCGGCTATATGGGTGCTATTCAGGGTGGTGTCTACGGCGCTGTCCACCGATTCGGCATTGTCGATCGCGGCGATCGCGGTCCGCAGCGCGCTGACGGCCTCGCTGTTGCGGGCCTTCAGTGCGACGCTGAGGTCGGTGCGCATGGTGGCGCGCAGTGCGTGTGGGTCGTGGTTCAATGTCATGGGATCTCGAGCGTATCGGCGGGGATCGATGCCGGCCACCGAATAACCAGTGGTGTCAGTGAGATTCAGGTAGACCGACGGCGTACGCGTTGCCGTTCTTGAGCGCTTTCTGGTACGACTCCGCCTTGCTTCGCACCGCCTCCATCAAGGTGGGGTACTGGCCGATCCCGCGGGGTCCGGCTCCGCCGAGCTCGAAGACGACCCCCGGCTCATCGCTGAAATATGAATGCGCGACGGCAATGACCACGACGTCGTCATTTTCGGTGCCGAGGACGGGAATGAGTTGATTGAAGGAGTGGGCACCGAAGTACTCGGGAGTCAGGGATGCGCCTTCGATGTACGCCTTCATGCTCTCCCAGTTCTTCGAGCCGGGCCCCGAGTCCGCGAGTGCGAACAAATCATCGAAACCGCAGAAGGCGCGCATGCCATCGGAGATCTGGAGTAGGTCGCGATGGTCGGCATCGAGGTAGAGGCCCCATTGTCGCTCCGTGGCACGAATGTCGTCGTGTGTCGTCGGCCGGGCTGTGCCGGGCAGGTCGTAGCGGGGGTCCTTGTCGTGCAGGGTCTTCTGCTGGTCGCCGAGCATCGACACCAGTGATGACCATTCGTCATGCCGGGCAGAGCTACTGGGGGAGACGCAGGCGCAGAGCAGCGCTGCGGTGAGAAAGACTATTGCGCTGAACCGCATACGTTCCCCAAAAATTGCACCTACCAGCCACGATAGCAAACGAAGACCACAGTGGGGGGCCTTCGGTGGGGCCCGCGGCTAGTGCCTGTCAGATGGTCGGTGAACAGGCTGGGAAAAGGCGCGCAGCATCGCAGGGAAGGCGAGCCGCTCCAGCATGCGAGCCTCGACCGCGTCGGGCTCGACATAGACTTGCGCGGCGGCGCCTTCACGCAGTGCGGTGGCAAGCCGCGCGACGAGTTCGGTGTCGATGATCAACTCCCGATCGGCGATGGACATCAGCTCATTGATCACCCCGGCGGCTTCACGTCGTAGGCGGGCGTCATGTTCGGCCAGTACGGCAGCGGCCTTCGGTTCGCGAATCGCGTAGAGCGTGAACTCGGTGCTGATGAGGTACCAGCGACGCTGGTCGGGGCCTTTGTCATCGATGAGAGCGATGAAGGTGCCGACGGGATCGGGACTGGCGCGGCACTGCTCCAGTGCTGCTTGCAACTGCGTGATCAGCTGATCGCTGCTGGCATCGAACAGCGCGAAAAAAAGTTCATCCTTGCCCGAGAAGTTCGAGTAGAACGCGCCGCGGGTGAATCCTGCTCTCTCGCAGATATTCTCGATGCTCGCACCATGGAAGCCACGCTCGGCGAATACGTCAAGAGCGGCCTCGAGCAGGCGTGCGCGCGTGCGTTCACGCCGGTGAGTCCAGTCTTTCGGCATCGGCTTCCTTTCGCTTGTCGAAAATCTAGCACGGTAACAATACAACTGTGTATCTGAAATCATGGCGCTAGTGGCGGTGCGTCGTGTCTCGTCGCGGCGGCGGGACCGAGGTTAGGCGGAGGTGAGAGTTGGTTATTTTCAACATATTGACGTGCATTCTTTGCGTCTGACTCACTCTTGACGCGTTTCGCGCCCAGCGGTAGCCTGCGAAAAAGGATACAGGTATGTATCGAAAGGAGATGAGATGGCCGCCGGAGGGACCACAGTGAATGAGGAGATATCGGCCTACGCAGTCGGTTCCACGGGCACCGACTGGATGCACAGGCCTTCGACCACGACAATCAGTGATGAACGTGATCTCCGGTTGCGCGAACTGGCGGCAGCTTTCCGGATCTTCGGTGCCTTCGGTTTCTCCGAAGGCGTGGCCGGGCACATCACCGTCCGTGACCCCGAGTTCCCCGAGACGTTCTGGGTGAATCCATTCGGCATGAACTTCCGGCACATCACGGTGTCGGACCTCGTCCACGTCGATCACGACGGGAACGTGCTCACCGGAGACCGGCCCGTCAACAGGGCGGCGTTCTGCATCCACTCGGAAGTGCACAAGGCGCGACCGGATGTGATCGCCGCTGCGCACGCACACTCGATACATGGAAAGGCGTTTTCGTCATTGGGCCAGCCATTGCTGCCGATCACCCAGGATGCGTGCGCCTTCTATCAGGATCACGCGGTGTACACCGACTACCTCGGGGTGGTGACCGACGTCGAGGAGGGGCGCGCCATCGGTGCGGCCCTGGGGCCGGCCAAGGCGGTCATACTGCAGAATCACGGGCTGCTGACCGTGGGACATTCCGTGGCCGAGGCGGCCTGGTGGTTCATCACCATGGAACGGTCATGTCAGGCGCAACTACTCGCCATGGCAGCGGGTGAGCCGCGGACGATCGCCCACGACACTGCGGTGTCGGTCTACGAGCAGATCGGCACGCCGCTAGCCGGGTGGTTCCAGTTCCGCCCACTGTGGGACGACATCGTCCGGACTGCTCCCGAGGCCTTTCGTTGAGCGGCCAGGGGATCTCGACCGTCGACTTACACACTCACGGGCTGAGTATCGCGCCGCGGTGGCTACGGGCCGTGGCGGGCAAGGCCATCGACATGCCGTCCGAGCCGCTTTCCTCCCTGGAGAATGGCCGGTTGGCCGTCGTGACCGCAGTGGGGGACGCGGTACTCGGAACGGCATGGCGGCTCCGATCGCCGTGGAGCGGGGTCAAGGCACAGCTCGCCCTTGCCCGCGCCGAGGCCGCAGCGGCAGGTATTTCGGTGGTGAACACCGTCGAGCAGGGGCAGAGCCCCGATCGGCCGTCGGTGATGTTGGGTATCGAAGGTGCCGATGTGGTTGGGGCGCAGCCTGATCGGCTGACCGATCTGTATCGCCTGGGCGTGCGTGTCCTCGGTCTGGTCCACTACGCGGACAATGGGCTCGGCACCATCAGCACGTCACTCACCGGAAGCCGTGGAAGCAGAAGCGTGCGGTCCGGGCGTTATGCCGCCGGCTTGACGGCGCTGGGTAGAGAGGTTGTGGGAGAAGCGAACCGGCTCGGCATGCTCGTCGATGTGGCCCACGCCGATGCGGCCACCACGCTGTCGGTCTGTGAGCGCACGGTGGCTCCGGTCATCAGTTCTCACACCGGGGCGGCCGCCGTTCAAGAGTTTCCGCGCTATATCAGCGATGTCGAAGCCCGTGCGATAGCCGGCACGGGTGGACTGGTCGGGCTGTGGCCCATGGGCTTTCGAGGACTTGGCATGCGAGACCTGGACGATTTCGCGCGGCATGCTTCTCACCTGGCGGAGCTCGTCGGCCCCGATCATCTGTGCATAGGAACCGATATGAATGGCGTACCCGGATTTGTCGACGGGTTCGAGGTGCCCACCGGGTTCTCCACATTGGGCGATGCGCTACGGCGCACAGGATTCAGCGCGCCCGAGGTCGAAGGGATTCTCGGTGGCAACGCCGTGCGCGTCATGAGGAAGGTTGTGGACAAACCACCATCCTGACAGTCTGCCAATCACTTTCATGCAGAAAGGAATTCGACGTGAAGACGCACATAGAAACGGCTTATGCGCCCCGGCCCATAGGGCCCTACTCGCAGGCCGTCCGGATCGGCGACACCATTCAGGTAGCCGGGCAAGTAGGAATCGACCCCCAGACGGGTTCGCTGGCCGGCGCGACAGCCTACGAACAAACCGTGCAGGCGCTCCGCAATATCCGGGCGATCCTGCGTGAAGCCGGCGCGGATTTCGATGATGTCTTGATGCTTCGGGTGTACCTGCACGCGCCAGAGGAGTTCGGGGAGCTGAACCGGGCCTTCGAGGAGAACCTCAGTGCGCCCTATCCCGCACGCACCACACTTTTCGGGGGACTACCAACCGGCTTGCTGGTCGAGATCGATGCGCTGGCAATTCTTTCAGGGACAGGAGGCCAGCCATGCGGATCCATCACCTGAACTGCGGCTCGATGGCTCCACTCGGCAAGCGTCTCCTGCAGGGCAAGGGCGCACCGTGGCAGCGCGGGCGTTTGGTCTGCCATTGCCTACTTATCGATACCGGCGCGAAATTGATTCTCGTCGACACCGGGTTCGGACTTCGGGATATCGCCGATCCGGTCGGCAGGATTGGACGTCCGCTTCAACTGCTGTTGAACCCCGCGTTCGCCGAGGGGGAGACCGCCGTGCGCCGGGTGCAGGCGCTGGGATACGACCCCGCCGATGTCAGCGATATCGTGCTGACCCACCACGATCATGACCATGTCGGTGGAGTCGATGACTTCCCGCATGCGCGCCTGCATGTGCACGCGCTGGAGGCTGAGTCCATTCGGTCGCAGCTCACTCTCCACGACCGTGTCAGATACAGCGGTCAATCCGACTTGATGAACCGTAGGCGCGGCCGGGATCGCTGGGTCGAGTACTCGATCGGCGGTGACTGGTGGTTCGGCTTTGAGGCAGCCCGCCAGCTCTCCGGACTGTCGGAGGAGATCGCGATCATCCAGCTAGCCGGTCACAGTCGCGGGCATGTCGGAGTGGTGATCGACACCGGCGGAGTTGGCCGTCCGCGCTGGCTGGTACATGCGGGCGATGCCTTCATGCATCCCGGCGAGATGAGCCCCGACCCGCGGTGCCCGATGGTGCTGCGGGTGTTCCAGAATCTTGTGCAGGCTGACGCGACTTCGCGGTTGTACAACGCCCAGCGATTGCGGGAACTGGCGGTGCGTGAGGATGTGCAGATCATCAACGCACACAATCCTTATTACCTGGACCACGTCGCCGCGGCGGGGGAGCGTACGCAGGGGGCTGCCCGGTGAAGATCGCCATTGCGGGGGCCGGCAGCATCGGCTGTTACCTGGGTGGCCGATTGCAACTGGCGGGGCACGATGTTGTCTACATCGGCCGGGCACGGCTCGGGCAATCCATTGCCGAGCATGGCTTGACCGTCTCCGATTACCTCGGACTCTCGGAGACCATTCCGGGGCGAGACTGTGTCTTTACCGAAGACATTGACGCTGCGGGTGACGCCGACGCGGTCCTCGTCACAGTGAAATCAGCTGCCAGCGCAGGGATCGCGGAGTCGTTGGCGGGCGGATTGCGGCCCGGTGCGCACGTGGTCAGCCTGCAGAACGGGATACGAAACCCCGCAGTGATCACGGAATACATCACGCAGCACAGTGTGATTGCGGGAATGGTCGGATTCAATGTCGCCCACATTGCGCCGGGGCACTTTCACCAGGGCACTCAGGGAAAGCTCGCGCTCGCGAGCGGTGCCGAATCCGTCGCGAATGCGTTGGGCGACAGTGGATTACCCACCGATCTGCACGATGACATGCTTGCCGTGCAGTGGGGAAAGCTCTTGGTGAACCTCAACAACGCGGTCAACGCGTTATCCGGTCTGCCGTTGAAATCTCAGCTGGAAGACAGGGACTTCCGCCGTGTGCTCGCGGCAGCGCAACGCGAAGCGCTCGAGTTACTGCGACGCGCGGGTCAGGCGGTGGTGAGCCCGCTGGCCGCGCCGATTACGTTGATGCCGTGGGTGCTGCGCACGCCCAACCCCATATTCAGCAGGCTCGCGCGCCAGATGGTCACCATCGATCCGCAGGCGCGCTCCTCGATGCTGGACGACCTCGAGGCGGCCCGGTCCACCGAAATCGATTACATCAATGGTGAAGTCGTGGCTCTCGCGGCACAGTTGGGCCGGAGCGCGCCCGTCAATGCCACGCTGATCGACCTGGTCCGCGCGGCAACTGATGGGGGCCGCACGCGGTGGCACGGCGCCGAACTGCTCCGTGAGATCGGCCGGGGTGTCGGGTGTGGCGCGAGGAGTGCGCGGGCCTGAGGGGGCGATCGTGCCATCTTGACAACAAGCGGTGTCAACATCATCATTGCCTCCGAGTTGACGGGTGTCAGCTATTGGAGTCAGAGCTGTGGGAGACCGGATGCGGGCCGTCAGGCACATGATCAACGTCCTTACCAAGCCTGTGCGCGTGACATATCCGTGGACTCCCACGCTCGCCGAGCGGGTTGCCGGTCGAACGGTCGTGATCACCGGTGCGTCCAGCGGGATCGGCCGGCGGTTGGCGGAGCGAATCGCGGCGGCGGGGGCCATCGCTGTCGTGATCGCGCGCCGTGCCGATGAGCTCGACGACGTGGTGTGCGGGATCATCGCTGGTGGCGGCGCCGCACACGCCGTGCCGGGTGACCTGTCGACGGCGAAGGGGGCTGATGCTGTTGCCAACGAGGTGCTCGAACGTTTTGGGGCACCGGACATTCTGGTGCTGAACGCGGGCCGATCAATCATGCGATCGCTGGCGGACTCCGAGCGTCGGCTCCATGACTATGAGCGCACCGTTGCTATCAACTACCTCGGCGGTGTCGGCCTGGTGCTGCGCCTGCTGCCAGGCATGCGCGCTCGCGGCTCGGGTCACATCGTGCACAGCTCGTCGATCGGAGTGCTGGGCAACCTGCCCGAATTTTCCGCGTACGTCGGATCGAAGGCGGCCATGGATGCGGTGCTGCGCATCGCGGATATCGAGAGCCGTGCCGATGGAGTGCGGGTGACCAATATCCATCTGCCGTTGGTTTCGACCGACATGATCGCCCCGACGGATTGGAGCCACTACGCATCGCTCAGTCTGGAGGAGGGCGTCGACATGCTGGTCGACGCGATCCGGCGACAGCGTCGTGAGGTGAACAACCCGCTGGGCATCCTGTACCGCGACTCGTATCGCGTCGCGCCCGGGATCGTCAGCCGGGTGCAAAACGACTACTACCGTTGGTATTCGTCGCGGGGCGGGAAGAGGGAACCGGCGCCTGCCGCCGCTTCCGGTATCGGTTAATCCGAAGCGGGGCCTATGAATTCGAGGCCGGCATTGATCGCCGGCCGGTGCCTCAAGATTCGGTAGTGCGCGAGCCGTCCCAGTCCCTTGGTAGCCATCAAACGCGCGCCGGGCCAGGAATCCGCCAGCAGTTGGCTTGATGCGTAGGGGGTGTCCGGGTCGTCCGGGTCGTGGATGAGCAGCAGCGGGGGATGGCCGGCATCGGCGGCGACCCGAACCAGCTCGGTTTCCGGCAGCGTCATACCGATCCGTCGTTCGAGCTGTTTTTGCAGGCCCGCGCGTATCCGTGGGCCGAACCCGTGACGTGCGGCGAACAGGTCGAGATACAGCGGGAAATCACCCATCGGTGCCAGATAGACCACCCGGCCCACCGATGCGCCATAGGAAGCGGCGAACGTGGTCGCGTTGGCCCCCAGGGAGTGCGCCACTACCGCGTGGGCGGGCCCGTGCTCCTCGATGACGGCGGCCACGGCGTGCGCGCACTCGATCAGCGTGGTGCGTCCGGGTGCCAGCGCACCGCGGTCGGATTCGTTGTGGCTGGGGAGGTCGAAGGCGATGACGCGGTAACCGGACTGCAGAAGCGGCTTGATGAAGATCCCGAGGTGCGGGCGCTGCCCGCCCCAGCCGTGTACGAGGTAGACCGTCGGCCCTTCACCCCAGGACTCTCCGGCAATCCGGTGCCCATTCCAGTGAGCCTCCAGAGGCTCGCCGGGAGGCACTCCGGGTGGCATGCGCAGACTCGACTCGATGACGGGCGGGGTGCACCACAGTTCGACCGCCCAGCGCGATCCGATCGCCGGTGCGAGGCGCTCTAGCCACCAGAACGCGCGTCGTATGCGGGGCGAGACCGGGGGTTGAACTCCGGAGCCCTCCACGTCGAGCGTGGGCACCGCGTCTTTGGCCGGTGCGGATTCCGTCTTGTCTCGTTCGGTCACGTCGAAAGAGTCTATTGACGTCCGATACATGCGTGTGCGGTGTGGGCCGATCAGTGGTGCTCACCGTCCACACGGACGCGGCGTGGGGCGGTTCCCCGGCCGTCGCGATGACGGGTGCGCCCCTGCGGCCGCCCGCTAGGCGGCCCGCTTGGACAGGCGCTCCCGGTGCCATCTGCTTCGCGCTGAATGGTGTGCCGAGAATCCCTCGTTGGGGTGTGTCCCCAGCCTGCCGTTGGGCTGGTCGAACTGAACGAACATGTCGAGATCTTCTGCGGACAAACTGAAATCGAAGATCTGCAGATTCTCGGCCAACCGATGGGGCGAGCAGGTCTTGGGTATCACCACGTGCCCCAGTTCTATATGCCAACGCAGGATCAGCTGCGCCGGGGTCTTGTTGTGCTTGGCGGCCAACGCAGCCAGCGGGGAATCGTCGGTGGCGCCGATTCCTTGGGCGAGGGGACTCCATGCCTCCGTGACGATTTCCCGCTCGGAGTTGAACTGCCGCAACTGTCGCTGCTGGAAGTACGGGTGCAGCTCCACCTGATTGATCACCGGCAGCACGCTGGTCGCGTCGACGATCGCCTGTACGTGCTCGGGTTCGAAGTTGGATACCCCGATGGCGCGGATGTCGCCGGCGAGATAGAGCTGGACGATCTGTTGCCAGGCAGTCACGTACTGGCCGGTATCCGGTGCAGGCCAATGGATCAGGAACAGATCCACGTAGTCGGTGCCTAGCATGTCAAGGCTGCGTGCGAAAGCACCGGCGGCATCACAGAAATCGTCCACCCAGAGCTTCGTGGTGACGAAAACTTCTTCCCGGGGCACGCCCGAGCGGGAAATGCCGAGACCAACCCCGCGTTCATTGCCGTATCTGGTGGCGGTGTCGATATGTCGGTATCCGGCATCAAGTGCTTGCCGCACAATGACTTCCGCCTCGACATCGGGTATGGCAGCGACACCCAGCCCCAACTGAGGGATGTCGACACCGTTGTGGAAACGAACTTTGGGGACAGTGCATGGTTGCACGAGGGACTCCAATCACTCTGCGGCTGAAGGAGCAGTGGAATTGATACCCGGGAGCGACACGTCCTTGTGACAGTTGAAACTGTAGAACTGCCAGTTGAAATCGGCATCTATGACGCAGCTCACATGATCGCTGTGAACTTCCTGAAACTGCTGAACAGCAAGGGGTTTCGGCGCCGTCGAGGCTTTCGGTTTTACACGATCCTTACACGGTGAGCGCGGAAAAAGCCTCGGTGCGAGAACGTATCCGCGGTCCGAAGCCCCATCGCGTGGCGCTTAAGTCAGATGTCAACGGCTCTGGAGCTGGGCCCGCGCCGCTGCCGTGAGGTCACCGAAGAGGCGTAGACGCGAGAGCCCACCGTCGGGATAGATATCCAGGCGTACGTCGGTGACGGGCTGCTGGCCCGCCAGCACGAAGCGGTGGCGGGTGTCGGGCTGCAGCGAGGTGCGCGGTAAGAGTGGCACCCAGTCACCCTGCGGGGTCAGGCCCTGCAGTCCCGCCGCGCCGGGGCTATTGCCGACGAAATACGAGGTGTCGATTTCGGCCAGCCGGAGCACGCCCTCGCCGGCGAGCCGTACCTGCACCCAATCGTTGGCGTCGTCGCGGCGGCGCGCCGTCTCCCACCCGTCGCCCATGACCCGCGCAACCCCGGGGAACAGCAGATTCTGCGGTGAGCTGTAGAACCGGTTGGAGCAATCGGTCACCAGACCGCCGTTTTCGATGGCGGCAAGATCGAACTGTCCGGCATTGAGGAATCGCGGGTCGGGCCGCCCATGGCCGTGCACACGCAGCCGCGCGACACCGCCGTCCGGATGCATGGTCAGCCGCACATGTGTCCACCGTCGCGGCGAATCGACATCGAAGACATTCCGGCTGTCGCCGTAGACCTTCGTGCGGCCGACGATGCTCTGCCAGGCGGTATCACGGGCGATGTCGTCTGCGGACGGGTACCCGTCGATCTCTGCCGCGTCGATCGATATCTCCGGCGGATAGTTGCCCTTGAACCACGCGGTGTCGACGACGATGCCGGCGATCACTCCGGGCACACCCAAGCGGACGATGGCGGAGTCGTGGCCGGGCTCGCCGACGGGATCGCGCCTGCGCCGGGTCTCCCATCCGTCGTAGACCTGCCCCTTGTGCCCGAAGGTCGCGGGCCGGTAATCGGCCGGCCCGGGTTTGATCAGATTTTCCTTCTCGGCGAACAGGTCGTCGTTGGCCCAGATCACCGCGCCACCCAGGGGGCGCAGTGCCAAGTCGGGCAGCATGGTGAAGTCGGGCAGCCCCGCGGGTGTGTTGCCGGTCATCTCTGGTCGGTTCCTCCTGTCACGCCACCGGTGGTCGTGCGCTGCACGAGTTGGTCCAGGACCGCGCGGTTGCAGCCAGGGATCAGCGCGGCGACCTCATCGTCGGTGTAGGCGCCGCAGTCCAGGCCGCGCAGTACTCCGGCCGCCAGCGCCTGAGCCGTCGCCGGCTCATCGACGACACCACCGCCCTGGCGCTGCAGGTAGGCGACAATGCGGGGGCCGGCCACCGCCAACGCGCGCCGGTGGAACCCGTAGGTCGCCAGCCATCGGGTGACCAGGTGTCCCGGATGCATATCCCATCCCTGCCAATAGCCGCGCTCGAGCGCGCGGGTGACCAGCCGGTGGTGACGGGTGAGCGCCGCGGCCTGCTGTTCGGGGGAGTCGTCGTGATTCACCTGGGTGGAGCCGTCGCATACCCACACACCCGTCTGTGCCACGGCCGCGAGCATCACCGCCTTGGCGTGGTCGGCCACGGGGTGCTCGAGTGACTGGTATTCGGCGGCTATCCCGCAGGCCGCGCTGTAGTCGTAGGTTCCGTAATGCAATGCGGTCAGGCGTCCCCGCGCCAGGTGGATGGCCTTGGCCAGCGGGACCGTGCCGTCGGCGCTCAGAACGGCTTGCGGACTCTCGATCTGGAGTTCGAAACGCAGTGAGCCGCTGGGTAATCCGTGTACCTGCTCAAGTGTGTCGAACAGTCGTAGCGCGGCCTCGACCTGAGCCAGCGACCGGAATTTCGGGATGGTGGTCACAAATCCCCGCGGTACCCCGGACGCGCCGTCCAGTACCAGCTCCAGAGTCCGCACGCTGCGCCGCAGATGTAGGGAGGTAAGGCCCTTGATCCGGATTCCCAGTGCCGCAGGAGGATTCGCGTCGATGGACAGTGCACGCAGCACGCGTCCCGCCCTGCGTGCGTCGATGTCCTCGGTGCTGTCTTCGCGCCAGCCGTAGCCGTCCTCGAAGTCCAGTCGCAGATCCTGGATGGGTGCGATGGCCAGCCGTTCCTTGACGCGGGGGAGCACACCGTGCGTGTCGAGAGCGGTCAGCGCCTGATCATGGTGCTCGGCTAGGACAAGCGCGGATGCCCCCCATTGCCCGGGTATTTGGGCATCGGCCAGCGCCGCGCTGACGTAGACGGTGTGGATGGGCTGTGGTTCACCGGGGCCCTCGGGGTAGGCAGATGCCAGATCGGCGTCGGCGGCCGCCACCAGTTCCACGATAGGAGCGAGCCAGCCGGGGCTACCGGCATCTGATGGGTTCGATGGGGATGCCGCTGACACGGCTCCCATGCTCGCAGACGCGTTACCGCAGCGCTCAATCGTGTGCAGCGGCGGACTCCTCGTCCGACTCGGCCTCGGGCGCTTCACCAGCGAGAACCTTGTGCATGCGGTCCTTGTCCAGTTGACCCTCCCAATGGGCCACGACCAGCGTCGCCACGCAATTGCCCAGCAGGTTCACCGAGACCCGCATCGAGTCCATGATCCTGTCGGCGCCCAGTAGCAGAGCCACGGCGGCCACCGGGATGGCGCCGTGGCCTATGGCGGCAACGGTCGCGGAGAGCGCCAGGAAGGACGAACCCGGCACGCCTGCCATGCCTTTGGATGTCAGCATCAGCACCAGCACGGCAGTGATCTGTTCGCCGATGGTCAGATTGACCCCCAGTGCCTGGGCGAGGAAGAGCACGCATATCGACAGGTACAGAGTGGCTCCATCGAGATTGAAGGAGTACCCGGTGGGGATGACAAGTCCTGTCGTCGTCTTCGAACAGCCCGCATGGTTCAGTTTGGTCATGATGCGCGGCAACACCACTTCGGTGGAGGCCGTGCCGAGGGCCAGAAATAGTTCGTCCTTGATGTAGACGACGAATTTCCAGAGATTTACTCCCGCGAAGAGCCGCGCGATGACCGCAAGGACACCGATGAACAGCAACGCGGCCGCATAACAGGCTGCGATGAGCTTGCCGTAGCTGCTCAATGAGCCGATGCCGTACTGGCCCACGATGTAGGCCATCGCCCCGAGCGCGCCTAGCGGTGCCAGCCGCATGATCCACCCGATGATGGTGAAGAAGATGTGACTGAGGTGGTCGATCAATTCGAACACCACCGGTGGCCCCGATTCACCGAACTTGGCCAGTGCCAGACCGAACAACACCGCGAAGAACAACACCTGCAACAGGGCGTTCTCGGCGAAGGCCGAGGCGATGGAGGAAGGGATGATGCCGAGCAGGAACTCGACGGTGTGCGGCAGCTCACCGTTGTTGGTTTTCTTGGCGATGGCATCGGCGCCGGTGGCCAGCGTCCCGGCGTCAATATGAAATCCCGCCCCAGGCTTGGCGACGTTGCCGACGAGCAGGCCGAATAGTAGCGCGAAGGTGGTGACCGCCTCGAAGTAGACGAGGGCTTTGATGCCGATCCGGCCGACGGACTTGAGATCCCCGACGTGAGCGATGCCGAGCACCACCGTGCAGAAGATGATCGGTGCGATCAGCATCTTGATCAGCTTGATGAAACCGTCGGCGAGGGGACGCAGATCGGCGCCGAAGCCTGGCCACTGCCAGCCGATGATCACGCCCGCCACGATCGCCACCAGCAGCTGGAGGAACAGCGACCGGTACCACGGCGGCTTGTTCGCTAAGCGCGCCATCTCGCTGGCGGGTACCTCGATCGCGGCCGTCATGCGCGCGACCGTAACGGCGGCCTGTTTAACGAATGTGAACGTGGGATGCAGCACGTATTACGCGGGCTGCGGTCATGGGGTTCGATAGGGCTATGCCATCCGCCGCGTCTGGTGCCACGGCGGACGTCGTTGCCGGCGCGGTACTCGCGGCAGGAGCCGGCACCCGCTACGGCAGGCCCAAGATCCTCGCCGAGAACGGACGCTGGCTCGAACTGGCGGTCGCGGCGCTGGACCGTGGCGGCTGCGATGAGATCTACGTGACGCAGGGCGCCGCGCGAGCCGAGATGCCCTTGCCCGCACGGAGTATCGACGTTGTTCGATGGCAGGAAGGCGTATCGGAATCGGTGCGGGCGGTGCTCGAACGTGTGCGCTCGCGAACGGACGTGGCGGGGATCGTCATCCATCTGGTGGACCTGCCGTCGGTGGGGCCGGAGGCGGTGCGTGCCGTGTTGCGGGCCGGCGGGCGCCGTCGCTCGGCACTTGTCCGCGCGACATTCGGGGGCAGGCCGGGCCATCCCGTGTACATCGGTTCGGAACATTTCGGCCTGGTGCTGGGCGCGCTGGCAGGCGACCAGGGAGCCGGACCGTACCTGGCCGCACGTACCGATGTGATCGAGGTGCCGTGCGATCACCTGAGTGACGGTGTGGACCGGGACTGGCCGTAGATCAGGTGCGGCGGTACGTGTCGCATACCCAGCAGATAGATCCCGAATCCGATTCCCGCGCCAGCGAACCAGGTGAAGCTCGCCAGGTATGTGCTGCCCCAGACGACCATTGCGATAGCGATCAGCGCACCGACGAGCGTCGCGGCGATCGCTACCGGGTTGACGCCACCCCGGTAGTAGTAGTAGGCGCCCTCGGCGGAGAGGGTGAACAGCTCGTCGACCGCAATGGTGCGACCCCGCACGAAGTAGAAGTCGGCGATGAGGATTCCGAACAATGGGCCGATTACGGCGCCCAGCATGTCCAGCGTGTAGTGGATGGTGCCCGGGTTGTTGTAGAGATTCCACGGGGTGATCAGAATCGAACCAACCGCCGCGATCATTCCTCCGGCCCGCCAGCTGATCCGTGTCGGTGCGAGGTTGGAGAAATCGAATGCGGGCGAGACGAAATTGGCCACGATGTTGATCCCGATGGTGGCGATCGCAAAGGTGAGGACTCCCAGCACTGCCGCGGTGGTGTTGTCGATTTGGTCCACGATCAGCACCGGGTCCGTGATGACGGTGCCATCCGGGCGGCGGCCGATCACTGTTGCGCCCGCGGACACCGTGCACACCACCAGCGCTGCGAAGAACAGGAAATTCAACGGCAATCCCAGGAAATTGCCCCGCTTGACCTCGTCGAAACTGCGTCCGTACCGTGAGAAGTCGCCGAAGTTGAGCATCGGCCCCGAGAAATAGGACACCACCAGCGCTATCGCGCTCAGCACTGCTGCCGCTGCAGCGAGGCCGCTCTTGGGTTCACCCGAGGAGAGGTTGAAATGCACGTTCTGCCAGCCGGCCTCGGCGATCAGGTAGGCGGCCAGCGCCAGCATCACGACATACACCGCGGGCCCGCAGAAGTCGATGAACCGGCGAATGGCCTCCATACCGTTCCAGAAGACAGCGGCCTGCAGCATCCACATCAGCAGGAAGCCGCCCCAGCCGAGCAGTGACAAACCCAGAAATCCGTAGTCCTCGGTGTTGCCGTAGCGGCTTAGGGAGGGCTCGAATTTCACCGCCAGTACCACGAAGGTCGATGAGGCCAAATAGGTTTGAATTCCATACCAGGCAACGGCAATAAGGCCCCGAATCACGGCGGGAAGATTGGCGCCATGCACACCGAACGCGATCCGTGCCGTCACCGGGTACGGCACACCGGCCTGCCGGGACGGCCGCGCCACAAGGTTGCAGAGCCAGTACACGGCCACAATGCCGATCGCCAGCGCCAGCAGCACCTGCCAGGCCGAGATACCTAGCGCGAAAAGGCTTCCCGCGAAGACGTAGCCGCCGACACTGTGGACATCGGACATCCAGAACGCGAAGAAGTTGTAGCCGGTCCACGTCTGTGTGCGCAGCGGCGCCAGGTCGTCGTTGGTCAGTGCCGGGTCATACCCGGGTTTGATCACGCTGGCGCCTGCGGCACCATGCCCGCTGGGCGGGGCGATGGCATCAGCCGTGAGTACGCCGGTCACGCAACCTCCTGCGAATTGTCGGCCAGCAGGGAAATGCTGGTGACACCCGAAGCTAAGCGGCCGGTGTTGCCGCCGTGTTGCACGGAAAGAATATTTTCCCGACTCGGAATTCCTCCGCTGGAAGGCGATTCGATGCGGTGATGCGGGGCGGCCTACTATCGTGCCCACGATGGCTCCTCACGAGACTGGACCGGCGGAACCCCGCGACATGGTGGGCTACGGGCGCAGGCCACCGCACCCGCGGTGGCCTGGCGACGCGCGGATCGCGGTGCAGTTTGTGCTCAATTACGAAGAAGGCGCCGAGAGTAACGTTCTGGATGGGTCGGTGGCCTCGGAGACGTTCCTGTCGGAGATGGTCCCGGCCGAAGCGTTCCCCAATCGGCACATGAGCATGGAATCGTTGTACGAGTACGGTTCGCGTGCAGGGCTCTGGCGGGTGTTGCGTGTCTTCGAGCGCCGCGGCCTGCCGCTGACGATCTTCGCGGTGGCGCAGGCGCTACGGCGCAATCCGGAGGCGGTGGCCGCATTCGGTGAGCTTGGGCACGAAATTGCCTGTCATGGGCTGCGCTGGCAGTCCTATCAGCTGGTGTCGCCGGATATCGAGCGTGAGCACATGGCGCAGGCGGTACAGATGCTGCGTGACCTGACGGGCGCGGCCCCGTTGGGTTGGTACACCGGGCGGGATTCCCCGCAGACCCGGCAGCTGGTGGTCGAGCACGGCGGATTCGCTTACGATTCGGACTCCTACGCCGATGACCTGCCGTACTGGGTGCGGGTGTCTGCCGGTGGGGGTGTGGCCCAACACTTGGTGGTGCCCTACACCCTGGACACCAATGACATGCGGTTTGCCTCGGCCGCCGGATTCCCCAGTGGTGAACAATTTTTCACGCATCTGCGGGATGCTTTCGACTGCCTGTATTCCGAGGGGGAGGCGGGCAGCCCGAAGATGCTGTCGGTCGGTCTGCACTGCCGGCTGGTGGGCCGCCCGGCGCGCACCGTTGCGCTCGAACGATTTCTCGACCATGTGCAGGCCCATGACGGTGTGTGGATCGCCAAACGCATCGACATCGCCGAGCATTGGCGTACAGTTCACCCCGCCGGCACAGATCCAAACGAATCGAGCAGTCCGGCATAGCGTTTGATGGGCGGGGCGGCGAACTCACCCTGCCCCGATTTGCGCAGGCCCATCGACACCAACGACTGCACCAGGTTCACCGCGGCAGCCACCCCATCGATCACCGGTAGTCCGATTTCCGACGAGATATCCCGGCATAGACCGGCCATCCCCGCGCAACCCAGCACGATCACATCGCTGCCGTCATCGTCGGCTGCACGGCGGCAGTGGGCAACGAGAATTTCCCGGGTTCGCGGATTGCGTTCCAAGTCCAGCACCGCAATATCGCAATCGTGGACCCCTCGGCAAAAGCGTGACATCCCATAGCGTTCGGCCAGGTCCCACGCGCGTCCCGCGGTACGTTCCAATGTGGTGACCACACTGAAGCCCCTGCCGAGGTGACTGGCCATGTGCATGGCCGCCTCGGCGATACCGAGCACGGGCCCGGTGGCCAGTTCCCGGGCGGCGTCGAGGCCGGGATCGCCGAAGCACGCGAGCACATACCCGTCGGCGCCTTCGGATTCGGCGCGGTGGATCTCGGCCAGCACACCGGGCACACTCAACGCCTCGTCGTAGTGGCTCTCGATCGAGACCGGTCCCATCGCGGGATTGACCGTCGTGATGATCGTTTCCGGCCAGGCCGCCGATTGCGCCACCGCCCCGATGGCCTTCGTCATGGCCTCGGTGGTGTTGGGGTTGATCACGCGTATGCGCATGGCCGACAGGGTACGTCGGCGACCGGCGGTGCGGGTGATCGTGCCCTCGCCGGGCATCCCTCAATGAAACGTTCGCGTTAACTCTGTGTCGCCAGCGATGGCGGCCAGGCGCTACCACTGACAAGATCAGGGTCTGGCCGACGGCGATGGAGGGCGAATGTCACGCACGTTCCGCTACCGGAGGCTGATCAACGAGCTGCGCGCCACCCGCTCCGGGCATGATCAGACGAGCGTGCTCGATGGATTGCGCGGCGCCATCCTCGACGGCGCCGCGCCGCCGGGTTCGATGATCCCCATCGGTGAGGTGGCCGACACCTACCAAATCAGCCCCATCCCGGTACGGGAAGCGCTCAAGACCCTTGTCGCCGAAGGACTTGTCGACCACCGTGCCAACGGGGTATATCGGGTAGCCCAGCTCACGCTGCCGGAGCTTCGTGAGATCTATTTCACCCGAGGCGTTCTCGAGCGTGCCGCGCTCGCACAGGCCGTGACGCTCGCAACGTCCGAGGACCTGGACCGCGCGCTCGCCGAACACGAGCTGCTGCAGCAGGCGACCGTCGAGGGCGACGCGCGGGCATTTCACCTGCATTCCCGGCGTTTTCACCGTGCCCTTGTGCTGCCCTGCGGCATGCACCGCCTGCTGCACATGTTCGAGGCCACGTGGAATCTGACCGAGCCGTTCCAGGTGATGCGGACAGTGTCCGCGTCAGATCAGCTGCAGTTACATGTCGATCATGAGGCGATGATCACAGCAGTGGCAAGTCGCGATACCGAGGCCCTACTGGCCGTCGCGGCCACCCACCACGACCGCTTGGAATCGGTGATAGTCGCTGCCGCAGGACAATTGGATGTGGTCGCCGAAGCGTGACGACGTAAGACCACGGGAAAATATAGGCACCCGGCAACCTGGCGGCAACACGATCGATCTAGCGTCGCTTTGCGCGTCCGGCGGGTCCAGGCGGCCGCACCGAGGCAGGGAGGTTCCGTGATGAGGAAGGTCCATCCCGTCGACGAGGTCCCCTCCGCGGGCAAGCTCATCACGCTGGGCATCCAGCATGTGATCGCGTTCTACGCCGGTGCGGTGCTGGTGCCCCTGCTCATCGCGCGCGCGATCGGTCTGGACGCCGAGGCGCTGACCATGTTGATCACCGCCGACCTGTTCACCTGCGGCATCGCCTCGATCCTGCAGGCGGTCGGATTCTGGAAGATCGGTGTGCGGCTGCCCCTGCTGCAGGGGGTCACCTTCGCCACCCTGGCGCCGGTGATCAAGATCGCCAACGATCACGGTGGGGGCCGGGTGGGACTGCTCACCGTGTACGGCGCCGTGATCGCCGCGGGAGCGTTCACCTTCCTCATCGCACCGTTCTTCGCCCGCCTCATCCGGTTCTTTCCGCCCATCGTGACCGGCTCGGTTATCACGATCATCGGGGTATCGCTGTTGCCGGTGGGTATCGGCGACGCCGTCCGTAACCCGCACAGCCCGGTAGCCGCGCACGATCCGGGCAATGGGCGTTGGCTCCTGTACGCCGTGGGCACCATCGCGGCGATCGTGCTGATGCAGCGATTCTTCCGGGGCTTTTGGAGCACCATCGCCGTGCTCCTGGGCCTGGTGGCCGGTACCGCCACTGCCTGGCTTGCCGGCGACACCGATTTCACCCGGGTAGGTGAGGCGGCATGGATCGGTTTCACCTCACCGTTCGCGTTCGGCGCGCCGCGCTTCGATGTCATCGCGGTGGTATCGCTGATCGTGGTGCTGTTGGTGACCGCGGTCGAATCCACCGGCGCGGTCTTCGCCACCGCGGAGATCGTCGGTAGGAGGGTGCGCGGAGCGGACATCGCCGCAACGGTCCGTGCCGACGGCATCGCCACCATGATCGGCGGCACCTTCAACTCCTTTCCCTATACCGCGTTCTCGGAGAATGTCGGGCTGGTGCGGCTCACCGGTGTCAAGAGCCGTTGGGTGGTAGCGGCCGCCGGCGTGATCATGATGGTCTTGGGTGTGCTGCCCAAGACCGCCAAGATCGTGGAGTCCATCCCGGCACCGGTGTTGGGCGGGGCCGCCATGACTCTGTTCGCGACGGTGGCCGTGGTCGGTATTCAGACACTGGGCAAGGTGGACTTCAACGACCACCGCAACTTGATCATCGCCAGCACCTCGTTGGCCATGGGGATGTATGTGCAGTTCTCTCAGTCCTCGGGCCCGTCGACGGTCCTGGAGCAGGGGCGCAGCATCGCGGTTCCCGCACTACCGGGAATTGACCAGGCCGTACCCGGCCTGCTGCAGATCCCGTTCAGCACCGGCATCACCATGGGTGCCATCACCGCAATCGTCTTGAACCTGTTGTTCTTCCACACCGGCAGCCGTGGCGTGGCGGTGGCTGGGGGAGGCACCATTCGGCTCGCGCAGGTCAACGAGATGACTCTCGAACAGTTTCGCCACACTTTCGGAGGCCTGGTCCAGAACGTGAACTGGGTGGTAGACCGCGCCTACCGGCAACGGCCCTTCGCCGACGCCCACGATCTGCGCAGCGCTTTCCAGGAGGCGATGCTTACCGGCAGCGACGAGGAACAGCTCGAACTCATCAGATCTTTCCCGGATCTGGGCGCCGAGGACGAAGCTGGAGAGATGGCGGCGGTCGATCACACCATTTTGCAGACTCTCGACGAGAGTGAGCTGAACAACGTGGTGAGCCTGGCCAATGCCTACCGCGAGCATTTCGGTTTCCCGCTGGTGATCTGTGCGCGCGAGACCGAGCGCTACGAGCGGCTGCTGCGCAACGGGTGGAGCCGCATGGAGAATTCCACCACGAGTGAGCGTTCCTTCGCGCTCATCGAGATCGCGAAGATTGCCAACTACCGGTTCGATGACTTGGTGGCCGACGCCAACCCCATCACCGCGGCACGTTTCGGGCGCTACGAGGACTTCCATGCGACGCGTTGACTGGCGGGGAATCGAGAGTTTCAACGAGCTCAGCGATACCCAGGCGATCCACTGGCTGTACGAGTGCTGCTCATCGAGAATTTGGGCACTACGGGTGGCGGCCGGGCGGCCCTTCCGCGACCAGGAGGCTCTGTTCAACCGGGCAGACCTGATCCTGGCCGAACTTACCGACGCCGACCTGGACGAGGCGCTCGACGGTCACCCGCGGATCGGGGAGCGGGCCGACAATGCGGCCTCGCGCCGCGAGCAGTCGGGTGTGACGGGTGCCGATACCGCGATCCTGGATCGGCTGCGGGAACGCAACGCCGAGTACGAGAAGCGCTTCGGTTACGTGTACCTGGTGTTCGCGAACGGTCGGCCCGCCGAGGAACTGCTGGCGATCCTGGAGGAACGGCTCAAGAACGATCCGCAGAACGAACGCCGGGTCATGAGAATGGAGTTGGGAAAGATCAACCGCAGCCGCCTGGCACGGATGCTCAGTCCGGCGGGCAGGCACGCCGACGATATCGAGACGGAGGATGAATTGTGACGGGTCTGAGCACCCATGTTCTGGACGCGGTGACGGGTCGACCGGCGCGGGGCGTGCGGGTGACGCTGCTGGATGCCACCGGATCTGAGCTAGCCAGCGGGACAACCGATTCCGACGGGCGGATTGCGGAACTTGCCGGGTCGGTATTGGCCGCCGGGCGATACCGGCTGGTGTTCGATACCGGAACCTGGTTCAGCGACAACGCGATCGAGGGCTTCTATCCGGAAGTGGTCATCAGCTTCGTCGCCGACGGCACCGCGGGACGTCTCCATATTCCGCTGCTGCTGAGTCCGTACGCCTATTCGACCTATCGCGGCAGCTGAAAAGGAAGCATCAATGGGAATCGTCCTCGGAGGCAACCAGTACGGCAAGGCCGAGAACCGCGTGGTCCGGATCTATCGCGATAGCCCACGCCACGAAATCAAGGACCTGAAGGTGGGTAGCGCACTGCGGGGAGATTTCGCCGCGGCGTATACCGACGGGGACCAGCGCAAGGTACTGCCCACCGACAGTCAGAAGCAGACCATCTACGCCTATGCCAAGGAGAAGGGCATCGACACCATCGAGCAGTACGGTCTGGATCTGGCACACCACTTCGTGGACGAATACGAACCGGTCAGCGGGGCGCGTATCGAGATTGACGAGTATGCCTGGGAGCGAGTCGTTGTCGGGGGACGCGAACACGACCACACCTGGGTTCGCAAGGGTCAGGAGGTACGCACCGCCGAGATCACCGTGGACGGTGTCGGCGCCCAGCAGCGGACATGGGTGATCGGCGGGCTCAAGGACCTCGTCGTGCTGAAGTCGACCGGTTCGGAGTTCCACGACTTCTTCGAGGACAAGTACACCATCTTGCAGCCGACCTCGGATCGGGTGATGGCCACCTCGCTGGTGGCCAAGTGGCGTTTTGCCGATACCGACATCGACTGGGATGAAACATATCTCGGGGTGAAGGCGATTATTCTGGAACGGTTCGCCACCGTTCATTCGCTGGCTCTGCAGCAGACGTTGTATGAGATCGGCAAGGCGATCCTGGAGACGTACCCGTCGATCGTGGAGGTCCGGCTCTCGGCGCCGAACAAGCACCACTTCATCTATGACTTATCGCCGTTCGGATTGGAGAATCCGAACGAGGTCTTTCATGCCGACGATCGTCCGTACGGGCTGATACAGGCCACCGTCACCCGAGACGATGCCCCGGATGCCGGACCGGCATGGTCCCCGCATCTGTCGTGGTTGGTCTAGCGGTCGCCGTCGAGGTAGCCGGTGAGATCGCGCCCCCGCACCAGCACGGAGCTGATGGCGGGCTCTCGTAGCCCCATCAACAGGCGAAACAATGTCTGTTCGGCCGCCAGCTGCTCATCATCGGACTGGACGCCGTGGGACAGACTGTCGGCCAAGGGTTCCCATCGGTCCGGATCGATGATCAGAAAATCCGCATCCTTGCCCATCTCCAGATTTCCGAAGGTGTCCTCCCGGTCGAGTGCGCGCGCCCCGGCAAGTGTCGCGGTGAACAACAGCTCGGCGGGATGCAGCGACACCGCCGCCGAAGCCGGTTCGGACATGTGGACTTTGAAACAGTCGTTCAGTACGCGGGTCAACAGCCATTCATCGCCGCCGCCCACATCGGTGCCCAGCGCGATGTTGACTCCGCTGGCGACAGTCCGGCGCCACGGCATGGTGCCCGAACCCAGGAACAGCTGCGAGGTGGGGCAATGCGCGACGGAACTGCCCGTCTCTGCCAGACGGGCCAGTTCCGCGTCTTGGCAGTGCACGGCGTGCGCCAGAATGCTCCTGCGGCCCAACAGGGTTGCGCCGCCCTTGCGAGAGCCGGGCAGAAAATGGCCGTCATAGGTATCCAGGTAGCTCTTAACCCCGTACGCAGACAGGGTGGTGTCCACCTCGCCGGTGCCCGGCCGGGCGTTCTCATTGAGGTGGGAATGGAAGTAGACACCGTCGGCCCGCACGCCGTCGTAGAGTTCGCCGAGGGCCGCCAGGGTGTCGGCGGTGACGGACAGCGAGAACCGGGGCACCAGCGCGACGTCGGTGAGAGTGTCCCCGTGCCAGCTCTCGATTTCCCTGGAGCACAGCTCAATTGCGTGCTCAGCTGTGGTGAGCAGAGGTTGGGCGCTCTCGGGGCCCATGGTCTGCACTCCGCGTCCGCTGACCAGCCGCAAGCCCGCCGCACGGGTCGCGGTGAACAATGCCGCCTGCGCCTGCGGGAAGGCCGAACCCATCACCATCGCGGCGGTGGTGCCTGCGGCGATTCGACGGCGGCAGAACGCTGCGGCCGCGCGCTGCGCCAGCACCGGATCGGCCAAGCGGGCCTCTGCAGGAAAGATGCAGCGCTCCAGCCATTCCAACAGCTGGCCCCCGCCATAGGAGTCAGTGCAGTACACCTGCGGGAAGTGCATATGGGTATCGATGAATCCGGGCAGCAGGAACCCGCCGCGATGATCGTGACTGGGCCACGCGGAATACGCCTGGGGCAGATGCTGGTACGGGCCGCAATAAGCGATCACACCATCGGCGCCCACCGCCAGCGCTCCGTCGGGAATCGACTGCAGATGTGTGGCAGCGTCGGCCACCGTGGGGGAGCCGGTGATGTGGAAGATGTGCCCGCGGTATACGGCAGCGGCGATCGGGTCCATGGCTCCATAGTGCACACCGCGTGTCGTGGCCGCAGGACGAGATGTGGTAGCGAGGTTGTGCCGTGAGCCCAATCACCTTGATCGAGAACGTATTCACGGCCACCATCGACCCCGCGCGGCGAGAGCTCGACGGTGCGACGGTGGTCGTCGAGGGAAGCCGCATCGCAGCAGTGCTGAGCGCGGGCGAGTACAACGCGTGGCGGGGGTTGTCGGACGTTGAACGCGTAGACGGCCGAGGCTGCCTGCTCACACCGGGATTGGTCAACACACATCACCACCTGTACCAGTGGATCAGCCGCGGGCTCGCGGCCGATCACACACTGTTCCAATGGCTTACCGCGCTGTATCCGGTATGGGAGGGCATCGACGCGGACGGTCTGCATGTGGCGGCCCAGGGCGCGCTGAGCTGGCTGGCGTTGTCGGGATGTACCACCACCACCGATCACCATTACGTATTTCCCTCCGGGGCAGGCGATCTGTTGGAGGCTGAGATCGCGGCGGCGCGGGAGGTCGGGCTGAGGTTCGACCCCACCCGCGGCTCAATGGATTTGGGACGGTCTGCCGGAGGCCTGCCGCCCGACAGCCTGGTGGAGTCGATCGATACTGCCCTGGAAGCCAGTGCCGCGGCCATCGCGCGGTGGCATGACCCGGCGCCGGGTTCCATGGTCCGCATCGGTCTGGCACCCTGCTCGCCCTTCTCGGTGAGCGGGGAGCTGTTGCGTCAGTCCGCGCTGTTGGCCCGTGAGCACGGGGTGCGGTTACACACCCACCTGGCGGAAACCGAGGACGAGGGTAGATATTGCGCCGATCGTTTCGGCTGCAGCCCGCTTGACTACATGGAGCAGTTGGGCTGGCTGGGCACCGACGTGTGGTTCGCGCACGGCATCCACCTCGATGACGCGGCCATTGCCCGGCTGGCCGGCACCGGAACCGGCATCGCGCACTGCCCGACCTCCAACGGCCGGTTGGGTGCGGGTATCGCCCGCACCCGGGAGCTGCTGGCGGCGGGAGTGCCGGTGGGTCTCGGGGTGGATGGTGCGGCCTCCAACGAGTCGGGGCGGCTGTTGGACGAGGCGCACCAGGCGCTGCTGCTGGCACGCGCCGTCGGCGGGCCTACCGCGCTGAGCACGCGTACCGCACTCGAGCTGGCGACGCTCGGGGGCGCCCGCCTGCTGGGCCGTGCCGACGAGATCGGCTCGATTGAGGTGGGCAAGTGCGCGGACCTGGTGCTGTGGGATCTGAGCATGCTGAGCCACAGCGGAATCGACGATCCGGTGGCCGCCTTGGTGCTGGGCGCGGTGCCGCCGATCAAGTATTCGTGGGTCGACGGCAGAACTGTGGTCAGGCATGGGGAGATGCTCACCGTGGATACCGACCGGGTCGCCGCTGCCGTCGAGGCGGCGCATCATGGATTGATGAGCAGGGTGCGCTGATGGATCTGCACGCCATCGACTCGGTGCTGATTCCCCGGGACCGCGCTGACCTCAGCGGCCTCGGGCTACAGGACGCAGTGCTGGCGGGCGGCACCTGGCTGATGAGCGAGCCTCAGCCCGGGCTGCGGCGTCTGGTGGACCTGACCGGCATGCGGTGGCCCGACGTAGTGGTCGATACCGAGAGTCTGGAGGTGGCCGCCACCTGCAGCATCGAACGGCTCATCAACGCCCCATACCCTCCGCACTGGAGGGCCACCGCCCTCTTCGGGCAGTGCGCGCATGCCCTGCTGGCCTCGTTCAAGATCTGGCGCACCGCGACGGTCGGCGGCAATATCTGTCTGGGTCTGCCCGCGGGAGCAATGATCTCGCTGTGCGCTGCCCTCGATGCCGAGCTGCTCATCTGGCGCCGTGACGGCACCGACGAGCGTTGCGCCATCACCGAATTCGTGACCGACATCAACGAGACGGTCCTGCACCCGGGTGATGTCTTGCGCGCCATCACCTTTTCCTCAGTGGCATTGTCGCAGCCGACGGCGCTGCGCAAGATCGCCTACTCGGCTCTGGGCCGCTCCGGTGGGCTCGTCACCGGAAGGCTCGACGGCGCAGACATTGTGCTGGGTATCACCGCGGCCACCCGCAGACCGATCGTGTTGCGGGTACCCGCCGACGCCGAACGCGCTGTGCAGGCTGCAGCGGCGATTCCCGATGCGCAGTTCCATACCGACGCCCACGGCACCGCTCAGTGGCGCCGCGCGGTCACGGCACAGCTCGCCCGCGAGGTCACCGAGGAGCTGATGGGCGGGCGCCCATGAAAGTCAACGGCCAGATCATCGATGCCAGCCCGCGGCCCGGGCAGTGTCTGCGCACATTCCTGCGCGAGCACGGGCACATCGAGGTCAAGAAGGGCTGCGACGCCGGTGACTGTGGTGCGTGCACGGTGCTGGTGAACGGGGCGTCACAGCATTCGTGCATCGTTCCCGCGCACCGTGTTACCGAGGCAGAGATCCTCACCATCCGGGGCCTGGGAGATGAGTGCAATCTGCATGCCGTGCAGCGCGGCTTCATCGACCATGCAGGTTTCCAATGCGGATTCTGTACCGCTGGAATGGTATTGACGGCGGCCACTCTTACATCGGAGCAGACTGAAGATCTGGACAACGCGCTGAAAGGCAATCTGTGCAGGTGCACCGGTTACCGGCCCATTCGTGCCGCCATCTGTGGTGTCGCGCCGCCACAGGGCACCGTCAGTGCCCCGGCCGCCGCGCGGGTGGTCACCGGCACCGAGCCGTACACCATGGACCAGTTGCCTGCCGGTGTGGGACATATCGCGGTACTGGGCAGCCCGCACCCGTCGGCTCGCGTCAGCCGGATCGACACGGAGAAGGCCCTCGGCCTACCGGGGGTTCGCGCCGTGCTCTGCTACCGCGACGATCCCGGGGTGCCGTTCTCCACCGCTCGCCACCATGAGCGCGCCGACGACCCCGACGACACACTGGTTTTCGACCGTGTGCTGAGGTTCGCGGGACAGCGGGTCGCGGCCGTGGTGGCGGACTCACCGACCATCGCGCACCGCGCACTGGAGCACATCGACGTCGAATACGAGGTGCTGTCAGCGGTATTCGATCCGGCACTGGCGCAGCAACCCGGAGCGCATCTGGTGCACGGTGACAAGGGCCCCGGCGCCCGAATCGCCGACCCCGCATGCAACCTGGTGGCCGAGGTACACGGCGAGGTCGGCGATATCGTGGCGGCGGTGGACCGGGCCAGGAAATCGGGCGCGGTGGTCAGCGGCAGCTGGCAGACCGCTCGGGTACAGCATGTTCACCTGGAGACCCACGGATCAGTGGGTTGGCAGGACGAGCGTGGACGCTATGTCCTGCGCACCAGCAGTCAAGTGCCGTTCCTGGTGCGCGATGAGCTCTGTCATGTGTTCGGCCTTGCGCGCGAACAGGTCCGGGTATTCGCACCGCGGGTCGGCGGCGGGTTCGGGGCCAAACAGGAGATGCTCACCGAGGATCTGGTGCTGCTGGCGGTGCGCGCCACGGGTGCGCCGGCGGTCTACGAACTCACGCGCAGCGACCAGTTCACCATCGCCCCGTGCCGCCATCCGATGCGGGTGCATGTCACCGCGGCAGCGGGTAGCGATGGTGTGTTGACGGCACTATCGGTCGACGTGCTCTCCGACGCGGGTGCCTACGGAAACCACAGCGTGGGGGTCATGTTCCATGGCTGCAACGAATCCATGGCCCAATACCGCTGTGCCAATAAACGAGTCGATGCGCGGGCGGTGTACACCAACAACATCCCGTCCGGCGCGTTCCGCGGCTACGGGCTGGGTCAGGTGCTGTTCGGGATCGAGTCAGCCCTCGATGAATTGGCACGCGAACTCGGCATCGACCCGTTCGAGTTCCGGCGCCGCAACGTCATCGTGCCGGGGGACCGCTTCGTCAGCTGGGAAGTGGAGGAGGACGACCTGGAGTTCGGCAGCTACGGGCTGGACCAGTGCCTGGACGTGGCGCAGGATGCGTTGGCTGACGGTGCTGAGGACCCGGCGCGCAACGGATCGGCCCTGCCCGCCGGCTGGCGGGTGGGCGAGGGCATGGCGATGGCCATGATCGCGACGGTGCCCCCGCGTGGGCACGTGGCCGATGCTCGCGCCACGCTGGACGAGCGGGGCCGCTACCGGATCTCGGTGGGGTCGGCCGAATTCGGTAACGGCACCACCACCGTGCACGCACAGCTCGCCGCTGCCGTGCTGGGGTGTGTCCCGGATCAGATCGACATTCGGCAGGCCGATACCGACGAGGTGGGCCACGACACAGGTGCCTTCGGCTCGGCCGGGACCACCGTCGCCGGCCTGGCTGTACATCGCGCGGCAGAGCTATTGCGGGACAAAATCATCCGGTTCGCCGCGGCGAAACTGGCGGTGCCGGAATCGCGGTGTGTGCTGGAGCGAGACGGGGTGCGGATTGGCGAGGATCTGTTGAGCTTGGCCGACATCGCACGCTCGGCGGCGGTTCCGCTGACCGCGGTGGGGCGCCACGAGGGTACGCCACGGTCGGTTGCCTTCAACGTCCAGGCATTTCGCGTTGGTGTCCATCCACACACCGGCACGGTGCGCATCCTGCAATCGGTGCAGACCGCCGATGCCGGAGTGGTCATCAACCCGCAGCAATGCCGCGGCCAGGTGGAAGGTGGTGTCGCCCAGGCAATCGGCTCGGCGCTGTACGAGGAGATGCTGATGCACGATGGCCTCGTCAGCACCACGACGCTGCGCAACTACCACATTCCGCGGTCGGTGGACCTGCCGGAAACGGAGGTCTACTTCGCCGACACCTATGACACCCTCGGGCCGCTCGGGGCCAAGTCGATGAGCGAGTCCCCGTACAACCCGGTGGCGCCCGCGCTGGCCAATGCCATCCGCGATGCCGTCGGTGTACGGATGCATCGCTTGCCGATGCATGCCGCGCGGGTGTGGCAGGCCATCAACGAGTCGGCGGAAGGAGCGTCATCGTGAAAGACATACTCGACGATCTGATCGCCCTGCTGGACAATAGGTGCCGCGTCGCGCTGGCCCGCGTCGTGGAGGTCAGTGGCGCGGTTCCGCGGGAGCCCGGCGCGGCGATGATCGTGACAGCCGATGGAGCGATCATCGGATCACTGTCCGGTGGATGTGTGGAGGCGGCGATCATCGAGACCGCGCGTGAGGTCATGGAAACCGGAATGTGTGTCAGCGAGCGGTTCGGCGTCGACGACGGGTTCGCGCCGGGCCTCACCTGTGGAGGCGAGATCGAAACCGTCACCGAAAGCGTTGATGCCGAACGACTGCCGCTGTTGCACGAATTGCGGCACGGGCTTGAGGTGGGGGAGCCGCTGGCACTGGTGAGCACACTGTCGGGTGCACCCGACTGGGCGCTGGCGCGCCCGGGCGAACCGTCGCCGTGGCCTTCGATCGACGGCGATATCGCATCACTGGTGCGGGCGGGCCGCAGCGCGATGGCGGGCGCCGACCGCTGCGAGCCCGATCAATCCGCCCTGCCACGGGTGTTCGTGCAGGCGTTCGCGGCCCCGCCACGGATGATCCTGGCGGGGGCCAACGCCTTTGTACGGGCCTTGAGCCGCACCGGCAGCCAGCTCGGCTACCGGGTGACGGTCGTCGATGCCCGTGAGGTGTTCGCGACCCCGGCACAATTCCCGCACGCACAGCAGGTGGTGGTCGACTGGCCACACCGGTATCTGTGTGCCGAGGCAGCGGCCGGGCGTGTCGATGGGCGCACCGTGGTGTGCGTGCTGACCCACGATCCGAAGTTCGATGTCCCGATGTTGGCGGCGGCGCTGAGGGCGCCGGTGGCATTTGTCGGCGCACTGGGTTCACGGCGCACCCACACAGATCGGGTGGCGCGCCTGCGTGAGGAGGGCATGACCGACGATCAGCTGCGGCGGCTGCGCAGCCCGCTGGGCCTGGATCTCAATGCCCGAACCCCCGAGGAGACCGCGATATCCATTGCGGCACAGATCATCGCCGAAACCGCCGGAGGTTCCGGGCGCGCCTTGAATGACCTCGACGGGCCGATCCACCGATAAGGGCACGGGCGTACCCGGAGGTAAGACGAAAGAGGGGCGTGGTGTTGGTTTTGGCGTGTGCGAGTTGATGAACTGTCATACTCGTTGTGTTCTATACGGTTTCAGCCCCGGTGAGGGAGTCCCATGCCAGCTGCTCGTATTCTCAGGCGTATCAGTCGGTCCGATCGTGAGTTCGAAGCCCTGTGTCGCGGATGGAACCGGCGATTTCACACGGACCCCCTGGAGATTGTGTTTCCGGCCACCGCCGACGAGGTGGCTGCGGCTCTGTTGGAGACGCAAGAGCGGGGAATACCGTTTCGAATCCGCTCGGGTGGACATTCAGTAGACGGCTTCTCGGGGATTGCGGACGGCATCGTTGTCGACCTCAGAGATCTGAACACCGTTGACATCAGCGCTGACCGCACGCATGTCAGGGTGGGTGCTGGCGCACATCTGCACGACGTCTATGAAGTGCTAGGTCAGATCGACCGGGTAATACCGGGCGGGGTTGGTCGTTCGGTGGGTATGGGCGGTTTGATCACCGGCGGGGGACTGGGCGGACTGACGCGCTGGCTGGGCGCACTGGCTCACAACGTCGTCTCATTCGACCTGGTTGACGCACAAGGTGAGATCCACCGCGTGACGCCGGACAGTCACCCGGACTTGTACTGGGCCTGTCTTGGCGCCGGTGGAGGCAACTTCGGCATCATCACCGCTTTCACGCTGCGGATGACGCCGCTATCTGCCGCTGTTTGGTACCGATTGTCGTGGCCCTGGAGTCAGTTCGAGGACGTCTATGGAGCGTGGCAGCAGTGGGCGCCGACCGCCGATAGTCGGCTGACACCGCTGCTGGTGATGTGGCCGACAACGTCGGCCAACCGCATCGATGTGGCCGGCATCTTTCCGGGCACTCCTGAACAACTCGAAGATTTGTTGGAGCCGCTACTCGAGTCGGTACCGCCGCCGAGTGAAAGGCAAATAACGCCAACAACATTTGTTGCCGCCATGGCGGCGCTACTGGAGAAGATTGGCGGTGAGTCGTTTGGCGTCGGCACGCGGGCGGTGACCGCATCGCCGTTCTTTGACCGACCACTGGACCGGAATCTCATGCGCATACTTCGTGATTGGCATACCAGAGCGCCAGGTAATTCGTTTGTGTGGTGTCTTCCCGGTGGGGCAGAACTCGCAACCGCCGCCGATCGGGGAATGCAATCGTTCGCTCACGGCCAGATGCAGCAGCTGATGCTCATCCGATCCGACTGGACCGACGTACGCGAGGATGACGCCTGCGTCGCATGGGTCAGCGGCCTCTACGAACTGGTGCAGCCGTACGCCTGCGGTGCCTATCTCAACTGGACCAACACCGACATCGAATCGCGGCCGCACCGGCTATACCGCGACAGCTATGCCAGATTGGTTCAGATCAAACACCGCTACGACCCGAACAGCACCTTCAGCTTCACGCACGCAATCCCGGCCTCGATATCCCGCGCACAAGCCCGTCAACGCCAACTACCGGACTCCACGCTCGCCGAGCTGTCCCACCGAGGCGTCCTAGTCGACTAGAGGCGCCTCGCTGCCGCGGGTGTGCGGTCAGCGGGCCGTAATTTCGTTGTCCCGGATGCGTGAGAGGCCCTTGTGCCTCACAGTGGTGAGAACGCCGTGCCAGCCGGAGGTTTGTCATTTCCACGAAACTGAGAGTCGCGGGCCTGCAGTCCGCCGGAAACCCCGCCAATCCGGACGCCAACCTTACCGAACTCGATCAGGTCGCGAAAAGGATGACGGGACAAGCAGATCTACTCATCACGCCCGAGCTATTCGTGACCGGATACGACATCGGAGATCGCTTACTGGAACTGGTGAGCGCCGATCATCTTGACGCGGTCCGCTCCATCGCCGAACGGAACAAGATCGCGATCATCGTGGGACTGGCCGAAAAAGATGCTGCCAGGACGCTGTGTAACAACGCTGTCTTCATCGACGACCGCGGTGCGGTGCGTGGCCGGCATCAAAAGACTCACCTGTTCGGTGAGATCGATCGTGCGTACTTCACACCGGGGAACCAACCGGCGACCGTGGTGCAGTACCGCGGCGTCAACATCGGCGTCATGATCTGTTACGACGTCGAGTTCCCCGAGAACGTCCGGATGAGTGCCCTCGCAGGTGTACACCTGCTCGCGGTGCCGACGGCACAGATGACGCCCTTCGCGTTCGTCGCCGATGTGGTGATCCGGGCCCGTGCCTGGGAGAACCAGATTTATGTGGCCTACATCAACCACGACGGCGTCGAGAACGGGACGACCTATGTCGGACGCAGCAGCATCGTCGGTCCCGACGGGGGTGTGCTTGACCGCATCGAATCGGGGAACGGCACGATCATCGCCGAGATCGACACAGAAGTGGTGCGGCTGGCGCAAGGGGCCAACCCTTACCTGGCCGATCTGCGTCCCGAACTGAATTCGCCTCTGACGGCCCCGTCGGTGGACGGTTTTTTGCACGATCAGTGACCGAGCCGTGGTTGGCGTGGATGGCGGCGGGTGGTCCGGCGGTGTTCGATGATGTGGATGAGGATGAGGCGTTTTGGACGCGTCGTCCGGGTGGGCAGGTACCTCGGGGCCGGTCGGGCCGATCAGAGGTCTGGTGAGTGGACTCAAGTCCCTTTTGCGTGGGCCTACGAAGATGGTCTGATCTCCGGGAGCGGGTTTGGGCAGTGCTGCGAGATGTGATCTAAATCTGCTGGTCAGATCGCTTTCCGTGAGGTCGCGAAAATATGCAGCTTCCCGGGCGCCGGGATCCGAAGAGCCCATCTGGGCGGAGGCTATCCGGGCACTAGACAGGGACACTTAGTATCTGGGCGTGGCGGTCTACAACCTGCGCGAACGTCCGAGGGCAATCACAGCAAACTGCGACAAAGGCAGTCCCCTGTGGAACGCAATTGACCTACTGATGGGTTCCCATAGTCCCGTAGTCATAGACAAGCAGCCGGTGCATGAGCGTGACGTCGTCATCGTGTGGCAGAAGGCTCTTAACCGCACTGCGCAAAACACTTCGGTGGGCGGCACCGCAGAGAAGCACCTCCGAGTACTTCAGTTCGGCGGCGACCCGGTGAGCAAATGGCGGCCAGCAAGTAGTCAATGGAGCCCCCCAAGGCCTTTCCTGTCGGAGTCTTTTGGTGACGAAGTGCACATCTCGCCTGAATGCCCTGCCGATCTACGTGGTCTGGTTGAGCGCACTTTGGTGCCGCTATTTCAGGAAAAGGGAAGTCACCGCACCGTAGTTGACCAGTGGTACCAGAATTCCCCAGATGGTCCGACGGCCTTCACGCCACTTTTGACAACATCGGACGGCAAGCCGCTGGCCGCCATCTACAGCCACCCGGATATCGCGGAGGTGTGGTGGCTGCCAGTTGACGAAGACCACGCCGAGACATTCGATTTCGTCGCTTGGATTAGTGCGGCACTGGAAGTCTGGCATCGCGAAGACCCGGAACGCTTCCCCGGTCCACCTGACTGGGCACGCTCAAGAGAATGGATGACCCGCGAAGAGTTGCAGCTGCTGGTCGCCGTCGAGGAGGCTCGCGCAGAACTGGAGCGGCAGCAGATCGAGCTAGGAGAGCGAGTTGCCGCCGCTGAATCGGCCCTCGCAGACGCCCAAGCGCGGCACGACGACCAGGAGCGAGTCCTCCTTGTCAGCCAGGGAGATGAACTTGTTGTGGCCGTACGTGTGGCACTTGAGAGTCTGGGCTTCGACGTAGAGGACATCGACAAAAAGCGGGCGGAGGAGGATCGCGAGCGCGGCGGTATGCCCCGTCCGAAGCTAGAAGACCTCCGGGTCAGCGATCCCGGCACTTCATGGCAGGCGCTGGCAGAAGTGAAGGGCTACGGCGGCGGCGGCAAGACGACCGACTTCCAGAAGATCGGTCGGTTCATAGGGATTTACCAGTCGCAGAACAACGGGTCACTGCCCGATGCGACTTGGTATGTGGTCAATCAATTTTTGGGGACGCCGCCCGGCACGCGTCCACTGCTGATGGAACCGCAAGCTGAGGATGTCAACGTCTTCGCCGAGACGGCCAATGGCGTCCTCGTTGACACCCGCGATCTGTTCGTCTTGTGTCAATGCGTGGCGCGCGACGAGTTAACGAAGGACGAGGCGAGGCGGATGCTGATGGATGCCCGACGCCGTTTTGTCCTTGGCGGAGAGGACGACGCAGAGGGGGCGACGGGAGAAGGCTTGCAGCCCTAGCCGTGCGAGTCCGGCGTTAGACACGGACCGCACCGCTAGCGCCTAACTGTTGGTGCGCGGGGGCGCTGCCATCAGCGTCTCGAACAGCCACAGAAGCCCGGTTTCATCGACCCACACAAGGTAACCCCGGGAGCACTGAGATGGCGGTGTGTCGCCACGAAGGCCGCTGCCGATGGGGTTGGTTTCCTCGGTCGCCTCGTGGTCCGCGCATACGGCCGATAGCTTCCATCCCAAGGTGTTTGTGAGATAGCCGATTCCGGCGCCTGCTGCCCTGGTTGCTTGCTCCCCGTCGGGCCAGTACGGCTCACCGATGGTGCTGAGGTAGAGGTCAATATGTCGGACGTGCCCCTCTTCCGGTACGGGCACGAACACCCTCATGTCAGATTTCGTTTTGGGGAATCTTGACGGGCCTGCCGGTTCCGCTTCTGCGCTGAACGCATCCCAGGCTGTGCTGAATCGAACTACATGCTTCACGTCGTCGTTGATGCGTCTACCAGAGAAGTAGTAGGGCAAATCGCCGGGGTCGGTGAGCCAGCGGCCACCGGCGCGGGCGGCTTTGTCGGCGGCCTTCTGATCTAGGGTCTCGCCGTCGGTACGTATCAGGTCGAATCGGAAGTGATCTGCGCCGGGGTGGTTGTCATCGGGGCCGTGCATGGTGACCTTGGCACCCTCTAACGCGTGATGCATCGCCTTCACATAGAACGACGTAGTGGTTGATTCGATCAGCCAATGCCAGCTGTCAATGCCGGTTCCGTCGCGGGTGGCCATCAGCCATTCGATGGCTGTTCGCTCCTGCATCAAGGGAACGCCGTCCCAGTAGCCGGGTGAAGTTTCGTCGTTGCCCGTCATATGAGCCCTTTGTCGAGTTTTGACAATGGGTCTAACAAACTTCTATGGCCCTCGGGGGTGAAATCGCGTCAGCGTTGCGTACAGCGCGTTTTCGGGGGAGTCCACGGCGAGTCCACGTTTTTGGGGGAGTGGGCTAAAAACTGCCCCTGACCTGTAACGATCGTGGTGCGCGATACTGGGATTGAACTTGTACCCAAGCGAACTTGTGAATATTGCTTGTACCTGTATCAATAGATCATTTACCTGCTGGTACGCGAAACAGTACCGCAGGAGAGAAGCGGAAGCAAGTACCGTTAGTTACTGCTTCGTGTAGTTTCATGTGGTGCATATGTGGTGCAAGAGTGGGATGACCTGATGGCCCGCCAGAAGCCCGTTCCACGATCGACACGGCGCAGTTTCGGACGCCTGCGCCAATTCCGCTCGGGCCGCTGGAAAGCGAGCTACACCGGACCTGACGGCAAGCTATATGAGGCCCCCGATACGTTCGCGGCCAAGGTGGACGCGGAGGCGTGGCTGACCGATCGGCGCCGAGAAATCGACCGCGAATTATGGTCGCCCCCTGTGAGCGCCGAACAGAAGCGGACGGCGGTGAGGCAGAAGCGGGCAGCCGCTGAGCGATTCGATGAATACTCGGCGCGATGGCTCGCTACCCGGACTGTGAAGGGACGCCCGCTCAAGCCGCGCACCGTCGACCATTACAGAGCGATGCTCGACGATCACCTGTTGCCGACGTTCGGAAGCAAGCCGGTTCGTGACATCACGATGGACTCGGTCGATCGTTGGTACGCCACGACGCTGACAGACAAGCCGACGATGCGTGCGCATGCTTACAGCCTCCTGCGCACGATCCTGGAAACTGCGCGGACTCGCGACCGCATCATCGACGCCAACCCCTGCTTGATACGCGGTGCGGGTGCGGCCATTCGCAAGATCAAGCCAAAACCGGCGACGTTGGAACAGCTCGAAACTCTAACGGTGGAGATGCCCGAGCGTTACCGGCTGATGGTACCGCTGGCGGCCTGGTGTGCTCTGCGGTTCGGTGAGCTGATCGAATTGCGTCGCAGTGATATTGAGGTGACTGAACGTATCGAGTACGACCAGGATGGCGGCGAGATTGTCATTCGGCAGGGTGTGGTCAAGGTTCGTCGCGGGGCGGTGCGAACCGACAACGGATGGGTTATTGGTGACCCGAAATCGGACGCTGGCGCTCGTGACGTAGCGGTTCCGCCACATATCGTGCCCGCCTTGAAGGGACACCTGTCATCGAAATACGTGGGTGCTAAAGCGAATGCCCTGCTATTCGCGGCGCTATCGGGTGAGCATCTGCAGCCGTCAACGCTGTATCGCCATTTCTACAAAGCGCGTACACAAGCGGGCCGCGAGGATCTGCGATGGCATGACCTGCGGCATAGCGGCGCGGTGCTGGCGGCGCAGACTGGGGCCACGCTCGCTGAGCTGATGGCGCGATTGGGGCACAGCACACCCTCGGCGGCGATGCGGTACCAACATGCAGCACAGGGGCGTGACCAGGCTATCGCGGAGGCACTTTCAGTGCTTGCTGCACCGAAACCCACAGCGGCAGGGGTGAACTGAGGGAGCCGGACAAACTTGTCGTAGCAAGCGGAACATGGTGGAAGCACGTGATCTAATGCCGAAGTAACACCTTCATAACTGAATATAGGAGCAATATGACACGCGCCGAGGTAATTTCACGGGCTCCCCGGTTCGTAACGCAGAAGGAGGCTGCCGAGATTCTCGGGGTCACTGACCGCACTGTTCGCACGATGATCGCAGACGGTCGTCTTACCGGATATCGAGCAGGCCGCAGGATTGTGCGCCTGCGTCTCGATGAGGTCGAGGCGGCACTCAAGCCCATGCGCCTCTGAAGACCCATCCGCCAAGGTGCGGCCTGAATGGTTGCCGCACGATGTTGCCCCGGAGCGGGCGGGGGCCTGGCGATGACTGCCACGCATCGGGGTTACGCGGGCCTGCCCGCGCTCACGGGGGCCGCCGCGGGCGCTGCGCGGGGGCGTTTCGTCGCCCGCCAGCTACGCGGTGGGTTGATCCCCGAACCCGTCACCAACCCACCACCAACCCACCACACGACGACAAAACCTGTGGCGGGTTGGTGGCGGGTTTGTGGTGGGTTTGGTGGTGGGTTGAAGCACATGTTTATGCAGGTAGAGAAGATGTGTGGTGGGTGTGGTGGGTTTTTGCGACATTGACCTACTATCGCGTTTTTGTCTTCTAAAACGCCTGGTCGCGTTTTTCGGGCGCTCTCAGATTTGCGTGTTTGGCCCCTATGTCGCCAAAACCCACCACACCCACCACACATCGAGGCACAGCTAACTGTGCTGGCCCATCGCCGGGGAGAGTTAGCGGTAGTTGATCATCAACTGAATAGCCCGGTACGGGCACACGGTAGCCACGAGCTATGCGCATTTGCTGGGACGGCTATAGGACCAGCGCCACTCGTATAAGCGCCCCAATAGCGTTGCCGCGCAGTGGTTTGGTGTATTGCCCCGGTAGACTGATGATCCGTACGTTGAGCGGGGCCGGGTGCCCTTTGCGGGTCGCGTGAGGCCGGGTGCATCACGCAGGACAGACGACGATTGTTGTTATTCCTGCGTGAAAGGTATTTCCGCATAATGTATTTAGACGATTCTGTCGATCCTGTTGAGGCGATTGACGAGCCGTACGACCCCGCCGCTGATGCGATTCTTGCTCGCGCTGCTGAGGTCGTCGCGGCCTATATCGCGGACCCGCACGGTGAACCGACTGCTGAGCTTGTACTTGCGTTTATCGGCGATACCGCTGCCGCTCAGGTGGTCGGCGATGCCGTGATCGCGATACTCGACACCACCCATTCGCTCCTGACTGCAGCACTCGGGCAACGTAAGGCGCAGATGCGCGCCGAGAGCTTGCGTGACTGGATTCGTGAGGGTCTGGTCGATGAGGCACGCATTCAAGGCGAGCTGGAGCGCCCAGCATGAGCACGGTATTGCCTGCGCGGCTCTCGCCCGCTGAGGCTGGTCCGCGCGGCTGGCTGACGTTTTCCGCCCCGCTGCCTGACGAGCTGCAGCGCGCCGAAGATGCCACCGCTTTGGCAGACCGCGAGCGATACGGTTGGGCCGGTAGCGGGTTCGTGCCCGCGTTCTGGGACGAGGACACCGCCGAGCTGCGCGCCCTCGTGAAGGGCTGCATTCGGGCCGTCGCCCCGTCGCAGTGGCCGTTCGCCCGTCCCGCTACCAACGCCGAGCACACACTCCTGCGCGAGTTGGGTTATCGCCCCGAGACTGTCGAGCCACGAAGGCTCGTGACTGTGGTGAGTTTCCCCTCGCCGGGTGTGCGTTCGCGTCGGTGGCCTCAGCTCGAAAGCGCGGCCCCGAATGAGTGAGCAGATCCACCTTGGTGAGCTGAGCGCCGTCCCGTCGCCGGCAAAAATGCCTCAGCGTATCGAGATGCCGCAGCCCTCAGCAGTCGAGAGCGATATCGCCCCCCAACTCGACGACACCCTCGATAGCGAGGTCGAGGGTGACGACAGCGCTGCCCGCAAGGCGCGCAACGAGGCCCGTGGTCTACGCACCCGGTTGAGGGCCGCTGAGGCTGAACTGGAAACCCTGCGCGCGGTGGCTGACCGTTTCCATCACACGGAGGTCGAGCAGGCCGCCAGCGGCGAGCTACGCGACTACCGAGATCTGCTCGACCGTCACGACCTGTCCGAGTTCGTGGTAGACGGGGCGATCAACGCCGACGCGGTCCGCAAGGCCGCCAACGCGCTGGCCGTTGAGCGTCCACATTTGGCGGCTGCGGCGGCCTCACCACCGAGTAACCGGCCCATTGAAACGTTGACGCCCGGTGCGTCCCCCCAGCGCCCGTCCGTGGCGACGGGCTGGCACACAGCGCTACGCGGCTACTGATCGCACTGCGCAACAAGCACTTTCACAACTTCATAGGAGTATTTTCATGAGCCTTACCACCGCGACCGGGGGAGCGATCCTCACCCCGGAACAGATCGGCGAATTGGTCATCCGACCATTGAGTCAGCTCAGTGTCGCAATGCTGACCGGCAACGTTGTCCCGATCACGGCGCCATCGCTGCGCGTTCCCGTCGTCACTGCCGACACCTCGGCGGCATGGACTGCCGAGGGCGCAGAGATCGCGGTCAGTGATCCGGCCCTCGTCGAAATCGACATCGTGCCAAAGAAACTCGCAGCACTCACCGTCATTAGCAATGAGTTGGCCGCCGACACATCGCCCGCCGCACTCAAGGTCGTCGGTGACTCGATCGTGCGAGACCTGCAGCGCAAGATCGACGCCGCCTATTTCGGCAACACGATCGCCAATGGCCCCAGCGGACTGCTGTCCATCGCATCGACCCCGGTCGACGCCGGGGACACCTGGGCAAACCTTGACTGGGCTGAACAGGCAAAGTCCATCGCCGAGACGCACAACACCAGCGTCGCGACGTTCGTGTGCTCACCGACCACCGCACTCAAACTGTCCACCATCAAGGAATACGGCACAGCCGGATCGAATCGCGCCCTGCTGCAGAGCGATCCGACAGCACCGGCCTCACGCATGGTTTCGGGTGTGCCCCTGCTCGTTAGTCCTGCCATCGCCGACGATCTGGTCTGGTCGATCCCACGCGACCGCGTGCTGATCGCCCTGCGTCAAGACGCCAGCGTTGTCAGCGACGCCTCGGCGTACTTCTCGTCGGACCGCACAGGCGTACGTGCCACGTTGCGTATCGGGTTCGGGTTCCTCGACCCGGCAGCAGTCAGCAAGATCGCCATCACCCCCTAGTGAGCCACCACCACGCGCCTGCCTCCCGCGCGGTGGCATCGCATCCTCGGTGCTGTTTTGGACATGGACAGCACCGAGGATGCACCCAATATGGCAAACATATCAGGGCGACCAGCAAATGCTTGGCACGATATTCGTAGAACACGCTGGTCAGGGCTTTTCAATGTGATTATCGAGGCGTTCATGCAGGTAGATGCCGCATTGTCGCACACGCCCTGGCGGGGTACTCCCTCCGGCTCGTCGCCGTACCCCAAGGGGCCATAGCGCCAGACGGTTTATACGGGTTGCAGGAGTTCTTAGGTAACCCTTAATAGCTAATTACGCAGTTAACTTCGTGAGCTCAGCTGCTGCGCCCGGCATCGGTGGCCTGTCTTTAGTCGAAATCGGACGTTGTGTCGGGCTCGGATCGCGGGGGAGTGTAGGGGCGTAATGGCCCGACGAGATCGAAGGCCCGCGCCGTATCGGCGAACATTCGGAATTCGACCACGCGGTGATACCACGGGCACCGCTGGCGTGAGTTCAGTTCGGCAACGACCCTTTTCCAGGCTACGCGGGTAGCGTCAACCTTTGAGATTTCTACCCCCTCTGCAGCGTCTTCCATGATCGCTTCTGCTCGCTCTCGGACCTCCCGTGTATGCGGTTGATGCAGGAGGAGGATCGCGCCAGGTGCCTGGTCGGCTGAATAGAGTCCTCGTCGCCCGTCAACGTATGAAAACAGGCGACGGGCTGTTCGGGTAAGCGCCGTCTGGTTGTAGTTTGTCACAGCTTGAACGTGAAAGGCGATGAGCCACAACACAAGTATGGGGATATGAACTTTCGTTAGCGTCGGATGAGTGAGCGACCACCAGTACCAGGCCCCAAAGGTCAGGAACATTATCGCGTTGCTTACCGCGAGTCGGGTGCGGTTTGTAGCTTTGGGGAATTCGAGCAGGTATGCAAGCTCAAAGGTGGCTTTCCGGAGTGACGCGGTGAGTTGCTCGCGTCCGTAACTGTCTTCGGGGAGTTTGTCCAGCAGGGCGCTGAGATTCGTTGCCTCTTGCCGCAGCCGCGACTTGCGTCCAAGCCCGCCGTGTAACAAGCGAGCAGTGCTCTGAGTCAGCCAGATTGTCGCGACAGCGGTCACCACCTGCACCGCTGGGAGGGCCGCAGCCGGGTCAACGCTCATGTATGGATGCTATTCTCTCCGCAAACTGTAGTGACGGAGGTCACCGCGCCGGGGAGGCTCTATGTCTGATGAGAAGCTGCAAGCGGATCTCGCGGCGCTGGCCAGGCTGTCGCCGGAGTTGCAGGGTTTAGCCACGAAGCTCGCAAAGGCCGCGAGCACACACCCTGGCGCCGAGTCTGGCCGGTCTCCGGCGACGGTGGCTATCGGGAAGCTGGTCGAGAAATCCATCCCTGGCCTGCAACGCACCTTGGCGGTACGGCTGAATACGGTCGCCGATTTGTCGGCCCAGACGGTGACACAGTTCGGGGACACCGAGGAGCACGTTACGCAGACCATCCGTTCGGCAGCCGGGTTGGCGTTGACCCGTGACGTACCGATGGGGGATCGCTGATGTCGGCTCGGTCGTATCAGCTGCTCTTGTCCACGCCCATCAAGGCGAACATTGAGCTGATGCGTCAGGCGATGGTGGCCGCCGTCGAAATCCAGCAGACAGGCGCCGACTACAAGACGGCGGTCGAGCGTCCCGGAGGCGAGTACTGGGACGGTGCGGCGGCGGATGCGGCACGGGAGACCGCCAGCAGCGATGAGAAGGTGTTTCTGGGTGCCGGGCAAGCCATCCTGAATGAAGTCCCGAAAGTCATTGACTCGCTGTCTCAGGCGTTAGAACAGCAGAACGCCACCATTGCCCTGCACGACCAGGCGACCGGCGACCACTACAAGATCGCCGACGACCTCACCGTCGAATGGGACGCCCCCAAGGGCGCTTCCCAGGAGCAGATCGCCAAGGGCAAGGAGTACGCCGCCAACATCGAGGCACGACTGCAAAAGCTCTATGACGCCTGGGGCGCTGCCGACCTGCAAGCGGCCAGCCAAACCGAGGCCATGGACCTCGATACCCTGCTGGCCCCGGTGGGCGGTCTGGATGCAGCACGCGGCAACGAGGACGGCTCGGCACTACAAGGCGGTTATGTCGATCCTGAGCTGATTAAGCGGGTGCGTGCCGCCAGTGTCCTTTCACCCGAGCAGGTTGACGCACTCGCTGCTGGTAGGCCGGTGACCATCCCGTCCAACCAGATGCAGTACTTGTATCAGCTGTCCCGCTCGCTAGATGGCAAGACGCCCGGCGAGGTCGATCAGTTCCTCAACGGAATCAAAAACCCGCAGGACCGCACAGCGGTCAAGGACGCGCTGGCGATGGTGTCCAACAAGAACATTCGCTCCGGGATCGACAACAAGGCCGGGGTCACCGAGGCCACCCGAGGCAACTTCATCCCCACCGCTGGCAGTGTGTCGAACCTGCCCGATGGGGTGCGTGATGCGCTCACCCGTAGCGACCGGGTGGGTACCTCGTTCGACAATGCTGCCCGTGGGTTTGGTGGACCGCAGACCGAACTACGTGGCGTCGGTGACATGCAGGACGTGGCCAAGATTTTCACCGGGGTCACCCCCGGCTACCTCAATGGTTCCGAGGCCGCTCAGGCGATGCTCGGGGCGGCCAGCGACTACTCCAACGCCGAGATCGACACCTGGAACAAGGACTGGAAGGACCTTAGCGGCGGTATCACCACCGACGCTCACGGCGACTTCAAATCCGCGGTGGCCGACATGTTCAACGCCGCCTCCGGTGACCATGTGGACATCGCGGACATGGCCAAGAAGGCCGCCGACCTACCCAGCTCCACCGACTCGTTCCTGTCCGCGATCAACGACAACCGTTGGGACGGGCAAGATGCGAAGATCGCCGAGGTATTCAACTGGGCCGCAGACGATCCCAACAACCCACTGGCCCAGCAGGTCGCCAACGCCGAAGGGCATTTCCTAGCCAACCCGGAGAATCAGGCTGACCTTCGTCAGATCTCCGAACCTGGTACGAAATTCGGCTACGGCGAATCGTTCGCCGAAGCCAACCCCGAACTGGCCAAAACCGCTGCGCGACTGGATGCCCCGCATGTTGCCGAACTGTTTGGGGCCGAAAATCCGAACACCCCGGAAATCAAAGCGCTTCCTGACGCCGACCATGCCAAGAACCTGATGGCCAACCTGGACCGCAACGAGGACGCCGCCAAGATCATCAATGGCGGCGCCTACAACGAATACATGCACAACCTGTCCGATGCCGCTCAAATGCCTGAGGGGGCCGCACGAGACCAGGCATTCGAGGATGGTGGCCACATCAAGCGCGGCATGCTCGACGGCGCGATGGATGCGCTACACAAGCCAGATGAACCGGCCACCAAGAAGATCGGGGAATGGGTCACCGGCCAACTCGGGGCCGACAAGGTGCTCAACCCTATCGAGGCCATCAACCAAGCCGCCCCAGGCAACGGCAGCCCTGCCGACGCCGCCAACAAAATGGTCGGCACCGGCCCGTTCGGCTTCAACACCCTCGACAGCCAATCCGCCATGCTCAAGGGGCTGCTCCAGTCCAACCCGGATATCGCGAACTCCCCAGACCTTGACCGCTTTCTTACCGGCGGGCATCCTGACCCCATCAAGATCGCAGCAGATCCACATGAAGCGGACAAAGTAATTGGAAATGTGCTGCACGATAACGGTTTTGCCCCGAAGGAATGGCAGCCGCAGGAGCAGCAGGGCGCCGACCCAACGAACCGCAAATGGCGACCAACCGGATAGCGGGCGCCTTTGCGGCGCTCCTAGCAATGGCAGTGGCAGGGTGCCACAAGCCCGAAGAACCTGCCCCCGCTCCCCGTGAAGACAAGCAGCAGTACACATTCAGATGGATACCCAACCCGAGCCTCGACCTCATGTCACCCGAGGGAACATTCGTCCGCGCCATCAACGAGTCTTCTTGGAGCATCGGCCTGTCCTACGCGCATGGGCGAGCCGCTCTGGCAGACAAGGGATACCCTGGCGTCGAGCACGCCGAAAACAACGTCTGGGGCACGATGTTGGATCTCGGCGGTGACCCCGCCATACCCCCATATGTCGGCACCTCTTACTTAGAAGTTGCGGACTTCCACCGCGACGGTGAGCGCTATACCGCTACCGTCTGCAACTACCGGAGCCAACTTGCCGCGAAACAGCGCGACGGAACCTACATCAGTCGCGGCTCCCTGCCGAATGGCCTAGCGGAGACATACGTCTTCGGTCCCGACCCCACGTTATCTGCTGCGGTGCAGCACGCCCCGCCTGTCCAACAACGTGGCCCGGCTAGGCGACCCACTGACAACGTATTCGGCACATGGCTGCTGTTTGAACAACCTCGTGTGGGCGATGACCAGGTACGGGCATGCGACAAGCTCGCGCCGGGCACCCCGACCGACTGGCCCGACCCGTACAAACGTGCCGACCCGCCAACGACCTTGCCGCCTGATCCTGGTTGGCCAGAAGGAAGCTCGGCGTAGCGGTGGAGGTGTGCACCACCTGTGGCTACGTCCATCTATTCGAGTACCGAAGGCTGACATGGGATCAGCCGTAGGGGGCTACAGCCGCCAAAATCTCGCGATCTCTGACGTATCGGCGAATCGCTGTTTGCAGTGATAGCAGTTGACATCGCCGCAGCGCTCGATGATCTCTCGGTGCTGCGCAATCCACAGATTCTTGTGGCGAGTACACAACAGGGTGCCCTCAGGACGGCAGTGCATCCTCCCTCGCCAGCTTGCCGGATTGCGGCACTGGTGTGGCAGCCCACTGACCTTCTGGCATCGCACACGCCGATCCCATCCGGCGACGATTTCCGCGAATGCGGAGAGATCTGTCTGGGTGCTCACTTCGCCCCCTCGACTGCGTCGGCGAGAGCGATCAGCGCGGCCGCCAGCGCGCGTGCTTGTGCGAGGGTTATGCCGTCGTTGTTGGGGTGAATGAAGAATTGCAGATCGTCAAGGGTGCTGTCTGGGCGTTGCATCCCGAGCCCGTACACGTAGACGCCGTCGTCGATGGTGTGCTGCATCGTCTGGCAGGCCCGCAGCAGGTTGTCTCCGTCGCTGCCGTGGTCCCCCCAGCCGTCGACCTCAACGGCCCAGCACGGCGGCTGGACGTCCATATGCTCGCGTGCCCAACGGTCAGCATCCGTTGCCCGCTGGACGGCGTGTTCGTCGAGTGCGCGCGCAAGTTCGGGGGAGAGGTTAGGAGTGACGGTCATACCGGGGCGATCCCTTCCGTGTGGGAAGTCCGCCCGTTAGCACCACTATGTGGTGCGTATGTGGTGCAAGCTTAATTTTTCTCGCCGAGAACCGCCTCTAAACTGCGGTAATACTGGTGCGCGATACTGGGATTGAACCAGTGACCTCTTCCGTGTCAGGGAAGCGCTCTCCCGCTGAGCTAATCGCGCGGGTCTTTAATGGAGGTGGAGACGGGAATCGAACCCGTGTGCACGGCTTTGCAGGCCGTTGCCTCACCACTCGGCCACTCCACCGCTAGGGATGACTGTCCACCCTTCGAGCGGATGACGGGATTCGAACCCGCGACCCTCACCTTGGCAAGGTGATGCGCTACCAACTGCGCTACATCCGCGCGCAGCGGATGAGATCGTCATCCGGTGCGAATTGAAACAGTAGTCGAACGGGAGGTTTATTCACAAATCCCTTGCGTGAGCGGCCTGTAAGCCGCCGGACTACGGTGTTTCCGGCGGCTCGTGCTAGCCTTTCACCTCGATCGGTCAGCCTTCAACGACCGATACGCGGTCTCGTAGCTCAGCGGAAGAGCACTCGCCTCACACGCGAGGGGTCGCTGGTTCGAACCCAGCCGGGACCACCAGAAAGACACAGGTAGAGGACTTATTCTACCTGTCTGTGCGCCGCACTAATTGAGAGCTGATTAAGAAATTGACCCAGTTATGACCCAACCTGGGCTATCCATCTGACCTGTTCACGGCGCTTTAGCGCTCTAATGACGCAGCGCGGCAGATGAAGTGAAACCTGAACTCGCGAGAACTCGGCCGTGTCCAACCCGGCGGCGCAGGCTTGCGAGAACGCCGATCCAGAACCGTATATGGCCCTCAGTCCGCTGACCGGATTCAAGAGGTTCGAGGTCCGGATTCTGATCATCTGGCCTCACCTTCAGTGACCGGAGTGCGCCAAAGGTGATGGGGCGTCAGCGGTACGGGATGCGCACCGTTGTGCCGCCGTCCACGAACCTCCAAGCAGGATTCGTGACGACCGATCTACACGGGGCCCACCCCGGCTCGAAATCGTGGCCAAGCGCGACTTTCCCTTAGCCGGATAGCGATAGGTCCTTGCGGCTAAAGCACATTAGTATCTGTCGTCAACAGGACTGCAATGTTCCGGCGTTGCGGCGAATTGATTCTTAAAAGGTTGCTGAATTACACCAAATAGACGCCGTTCCGTACTCGAAATGTTTTGATTTTCAGCCGGTAGTTAACGCGCGGTAGTTTAAAGTCCAAAGGATGACGCAGAGGCGGCTTGGCTTGCGACAGAGGGCGTTTAGCCCACCGGGGATCGTGTTGTTTGGCCGCAGGAAGGTCAACGCCGACACCAATCTTGCACTGTTTCCGGTTGCGGAGTCAGCTGCATGACTGCACTAGAGTGCATAGCCAGTGACTCGACCTTCACCGTAGATACCCTCTGTAAACCCAATCAATCGTCAAGAACCGCAACAAAGCTTCGTGTCGGTGGAGGAGGGGGCTGCGCAGATCCCGGCGGCCACTAGCGTGGCGGAGACCAGCAGGCAATGTTGGTGATTCTCGGTGCGGACATGCGGGCATTACGCTTTCTGTAGGTTCTTGATTGCTGTGGATAGCAACCAGTCGGCGGCACTGCTCTGCCTGGACGTTTTTGTCACGAGCAGCACACCACGCACGCGTAGCAATGTGACAACGGCCGGACGTGCCGTGACCGAACTGCACCAGTTCGAGGTCTGCAGCCCTAGTCGGATCGCGTCGTCGGCGCCGTATGTATCGGCGGTGAGCATGCGGACCTGGACGGTGACGGTGGGCTGGGACTGGCATGGATGACCACTCACTATCCGGTACTGCTGGCATCGTTTGGCCCAGGCGCGGGCGGCAGCCAGTACGTCGCCCCCGGGTGGTTCGCGGAAGTACTGTGCTTGAACATCCCCTTTCAGACCAGTGTCTTTAGGATCGGTGCTGTAGCGCAGCACGTGGATGCCGCCGATCGTGGCGAACTGTGCGCGGTCGGCGGCTGGGCCGTATCCGCCGGGAAAGGGGAGCGGTTCACATTGGACAGGTTCAGTTGTCATCGGATAGACGGTTTCTCTGTCCGGGGCGCCGGTCCACTGATCAACGAACCATCGCCCGTTCCCTCGGGTTTGAGCCAAGGTCGGTGCCAGCGCCATGAACGCCGGGCCCGCGGCCCCCAAGGCGTCAGGCGCTGGGGCGGGCGGGTTGGCGTGGTTCTGCAGGCGCTGCAGCGTCAACACCGTCAAAGGCTCCCCGAGGGTGCTCAAGTCGTCACTGTGCGTGATGAGCGTCAAACCGACAAGCGCTGCGACACTGATGATTTGAGTTGAGTCTGATTCAGCGCCGCCCCGCAAACAGTGAAAGTTAGTGGAAACGATCTTGATTCGTGTAGCGCGCACCGCGCCCACTTCCAGATCCGGGAGCACCTGGGCATGCAGGTCTGCCTGACACATTCCGGTGCCCCCGTAATACATCGTGACGTTGCCACAGTTGTTGACCCACTGACGGATTCGCTCCTGAAGGTTCGCGGTGGTGGCGCCGTCACGAACCAGAGCCATGCCGATCTGCGAGTACCGTCCACTGCCGGCGGTATCGCGGGCGCGGGCGTCTGCGGACACTAGTGCGGTGCGGGTGGCGTCCTGATCTGGACGCTGCGAACAGGTTGGGGGCGCGGCTCGGCCGAGGACTTCGAAGATTCCAGGGTGCGTACCGTCTTGCTGGGCTCTCCACCCGTTGGGCAGGTCGGCGGCATTGGGCAGGAACTGGGCCAGTTCTACGGGCGAGAAATCTGCGAGCTCTCGAGGCACTGAGGTGGCGGGGCGGGAGTTGTGGTCAATCCGCAAGCCCACTCCGACAATCAAGACAGCGATACACGCACCAGCTGTCACCACTGCCCAGTGCCGCTGTAGCAAACTTTTCATCGCCATACAGTATGTCCTTTGCAGCCGCCGTCGCGCAGCACCCGCCGGGCCCGGGGCAGACACAGCGTCGGCGGTTGGTTACGTATACGGCCAGCATCTGCGGGAACAAGGACGACACCGTGCTGATTGCATTCGAAAACAGTTGGGGCGGGCTGCTATACGTATTGCCGTGGATGCCCGAGTTGGGACGTCAGAAGTACGCCGACCGTGAGGTGATGCCACACTGGTTCTACTACGACATGGACTGACACTTAGGGAAATTCGGAGCACTAAAGATGAACCGAGGCGCGGCTATGAGTGAAGAATCCAGGAAGAAGTTCGAACGTTGACTGTCTTCGTCGCTATCTTGTTTTTCGCCTGTTCGCTGGCGATGTGGGTCGTCCTAGTAGGGAAGCGGTATGGGCTGTTCGCCCTGTTCTTTGTCTTGTCGGTGTCGAGCTTTGTATTGCTTGTCTTGCCCCGAGCCGGGTTTTCGCTGAAAACGGTCCTGGCGGCTACGGGAGTTGTTTTCGCTTTAGTGGTGGTTGGAGGCGCAAACTATTGGCTTCGTCGCCGTAGCGTGGGCTGGTTCAAGACGATCTGGGAGAAGCTGCGAAGGTCAGTCCCCGAGCCCAAAGACTGAACTCTCTCAGCGTCTTCGCGACAGCCGTGCGTTTGATGGTGCCGACTGCGTCGTCATACCTGTGGTGGGGAGTTAGTGCCGTCGGGCTGGCTCTGATAGCGGCCTGCATCTGGGTGGGTATCCCATCGCTGCGCAGACGGCGCAGCGCCGCCGAAGATCGGTGCGTGCACGAAACCTGCGAGTAGCTGAGCCCGAGCTTGCAGCAGCGGGGGATAGAGCCACCAAAAAACAGCCAGGCCCGAGAAGAAAGCAGCATTGAAGACTGTGATGAAGCTGATCGTCGCCCCGAACGCAGCGGACCCCACCTGAATAAGAGCATTGACGCCCATGGCCCACACCAAAACCTGGCGCACCTGCGGCGAAATACTGCGGAACTGACGTTCAACGGCTCTCTGTGCCAAGCGCGCCGGATCGCCAGGTCGGCAGGTATCGGGCCCGACAAGACTGCCTTGGAAACCTGCCGATACTGGGCCGGCGTCAGGCCGTCGAGGAGCTGGCGCAGCTGCGGCGCCCTGGACCGCGCGGCCAACGCCCACACCAGCCCGACGACGAGCGCCACCACGGCGATACCGATCCACCAACCGAGCCACTGCCCCTGTTCGTCTTCGCGGTTGATGACCGCCACAGGAACGCCCGCCGCGATGAAAATCATGGCCGCATACGCGAGCCACTGAATCCACCACGGGGCAAGCGCAAGTCTTATCCACACCAGCACAGTGTAAGCAGACAGCAAATTTCACGACGTGAGAGGATGGCGGGGGATGGGGACACGCCGTGGACCTCAGCGAAGAGGACGAGGGGAGTGGGCATGAGAACAGCAGGGAGCAGCGTTCATTCGGTGGTCAAAGCATTCGCAACAGGATTGATCGCTGTGGCCACATGCTCGCTGGTGCAAATCACCTCACCTTCGGATGCCGCAGCGCAACCACCGATCCCCGACATCGACTCACTGATCGACGACAGCGGCCCACTGCCGTCTAGCGTTGAGGACCTCAACGCAACACCCGAACTGTGGTTCAGCACACCAACCGGACTTCTGTGCAGAGAACGCACCGCCAAAATCGCGCACGAAGTAGCATGCGCAGGCAACCTGCCGGGCCAACCAGCGGGAACACACGTCGTCTCGCTTGCCTCGGTATACGACAAAGGGCTTGGCCCAGCCCGATTCATCGCCAAAACCCCTGAAGAGTTCCTCGGCGCAGCCACCGGCACAGCACCCATCGCGCCCGCCCCGGGCCACAAAATCGTGTTCTGGAACTTTCCGCCCTCACGGTCTCTCACATGTGGAGTGCCGGCATCAGCAGACCTAGTTTGCATATTGAAAGCTCCACACGAAATCAGCTCTGACACAGGCCCCCCGGTCACCCACGGCTTCGTAATCGCAGCTCCTAAAAGCTGGACGTTCTAGATTCCGTGCATCCACCCAAGGAGCTCTCAGAATGATCAGACGATCATCGCGTTATCAAAGCATCGCCGCCGCAACAACAGTCGTACTAGCCAGCACATACACGCTGGCCGCGTGCGCCTCCGCGGCAGAGCCCCTCACTGGTCGATGAACTCAACGACATCTACCACGAAGTCGCCCAAGCCGTACAAACCCACAACGCCCACGCCTACAACGCGTTGACCTGCACACGTCAGCATTGGGATGGGATTGATTCGATTAAGAGCAACTCTTCAGCCGATCTACCTGCAACTGGCGCTCTCACCGATGTGTCAGTGCATGGCGATGCCGCATTGGCAACGCTCGCAAGCCCTCCGGGGATAGCGCCCGAGCTGCACAAGGGTTACCGCGTTGCGTTCCGCAGGGAGAATGGCGGCTGGAAATACTGCAGCGGCAGCGAGGCTGTGGGGATTGTGTCGGCACACATAAGCGCCGGGGCGGGTTGAGATCGCGATATTCGATGCGTGCGACCAGCAAAGTGATGACATGACCGCAAGGTGTAGCGTTGAGAGATCTTGTGAACGAGTGGGCGGGGGTGTGGTGTGTATCGAAGAATAGTGGTTGTTGGGATTGCTTTATTGACTGCAGCTTTGGCGACCGCGGGTCCGGGCTGGGCTGATCCGGCCTCTTGTGCGGTGTATCACGAGTCTGTGTTGGATCGTCAGACGTTCATCTCTGAGCATTCCGCAGCGAACGATTCGACAGCCAGGGCTCGCGATCGTGACGAGTTCGCCGATGGTTTGGTGGCCCACCGTGATGTCTATTTCAAGTTGGCCGGGTTGTTTCGGGGTATGGCTAATCGGATGGCTGACCCGCGGGTGCGGTCATTGGCGGATAACGTCAGTAGTGCTGCTAGTGATTATGGGGATGCGGTCAATGTGCGGCTTGCCTCCGATCTGGAGAAGCCGGCGTCTGCGTCGATCCACGATCAGCTTCAATCGGGGTTCGACCGTCTCGAATCGACGTGGGCAGCTCTGGACGCCGCGTGTCGATAGTGGACTCGATCTGCACTCTCATGACTGTCCAGGGCAGGCTTCATCGATTGCGCGACTGGAAGCCTCTGTCTCGGCGAGGATTTGCTCCTTTCGCTCATCCCATTCCGAGGATGAAGGTTGCGAAAGATCCTGAGACAGGCGGTCATTAAGTAGATTTGCACGTTCCTGTTCGGCAACGCTGTATCGAACCAGCTTGACCCGCAGGCCCGCATCGGCAGTATGGGAAGCGGTGCTAGCCATGAGATCTGACAACTGCTGGACACGGTCCCGGGCCGCACGGATTGCTTCCCCGAAAGCCGGCGCCCCACGTTGTTGGGCAGCCGCCAACAGAGCATTGTCTTGGCGCATGCGCTCGGTCAGTTCAGTTATCTGCGGAAGGGAACTGTAAACTGCGGCGCAGGCACTTTTCGGGGTGGGATCTGCTAGTGCCATCGGGCAAAAGCCAAGACTAGCTATGACAATAGTGATTGTTGTCAGGCTGCGCATGCCTATCACACGACCTTTCATGCCGGTTATGGCGAAGTCTAGCGAAGTTGCCCGAGCCTGCTGTCCACGGGGTTCGCAGATATCAGCACGCAGTTGATGTGAAGCATCTGCGCGCAGCTGCCATGCGTCGGGCCACCGCAACATGGGCGCCTGCGCATGACGAGATCTGATCTAGTGGATGCGGCCACATGGCAACCTAGATGGGGGAGGACTCCCGGGTGGGCTTAGATGTCGCTGCAGAGCACCCGAGCTACCAGTAGCCCTTTGTATCACCATTATTCCTCGATACGGCAGGTAGCTGGACAAGTGCCTGCGGGATGGATTATCTTCCCATAGCAATCTCGATTGGGGATATGGGGGTAACGATGCGTGGTGCACGTGTAGTGATCGCTGTGGCTTTCTTCGGGTTGCTGTTACATGTTGGGGCAGCGCCGGCCGCGGCGAATGCTGGCCGCTGTGATGCGGTGATCGCGGCAAAGGGTCGGATGGAACAAGCGGCAGCCAACGATCACGCGGGAAACGACACTGCAGCTGTTGTCAAGCGGTTCCGTGGTCGTGCGGCCATTATCGCCCAGGCCGCGCGAGAAACCACGGACCCGGAGATCAAAGCAGAGGCCCAAAACACGGCCGACACCATCAATCGGGCAGCCGACTACTTCGCTGCCCGCCAGTTCGACGATTTACAGGTATTGATCGAGAACTGCGAAGGCGCCTGCCATGTCATGAGTGAAACTGTCACCTCCGTGGCCAATCTGTACGGAGATTGTGACGCCTGATCACAGCGGCAGAATCCACCAGCGGGACTTGTTGTCTTGCAAATATTTTCACTGACGATAGGCTAGATCGTTGACCCACAAGCCGTGCACAACCGCTTGGGCGAAGGCCCTTGCTGCAGTGGCAATGCTCGTGCTAATCGGCGGTCTTAGGCCGGGTGCGGCTTGCGCTGACCCAGCACCTGTCGACCCGGATGATCGTGCAAACACGACGGGCGGACAGAGGCAGTTCTACACCTCTATGAACATCAACTGCGTGCTGAATGACGACCATATTGTCTGCATCCTCGACCCCAGCAATGGTCCCGGTACAGATATGAACATCGCCATGGTGTCCGCGGAAGGATCGTGGACCACATGGTCGGCAACACAAGCTCGAGTCTTCGGGTCACCGGATCGACCATTTGATGCCAGCAAGTACGGCCGACCACTACAAGCCGGGAACACGATCGCAGCAGGTGGCGGGCAGTGCTCCCTGTCCGCGGCTTCGATACTCGAATGCCGCAGAGGCGAAAGCGGTTTCGTCATCGACTCGGCAGGCATACGCATCTACTGACGGTGACCGCCCAGTCGGCGGTACCAGAGCCCGATGCGCCCGCTCCTGTACTCAGGGTGCTGAGGTGACCTTGCCGGCGACCAGATGTGCGATCGCCGTGGCGTCCACGTTCGCGCTATTGCCACCCTCGAGACGCCCCAGCACTTCGACGTCGACGCCGTAATGGAGTGCGGCGGTGACAGCTCTGCTGTGCGGTGTAGGTGTCAACATCCCCTCTTCGGTCGACAACAGCAGTTCAGCGCTCAACAGGCCATCGGATTCCTCTACGCGGTTGACGCTGTCAGCGAAGGTAAAAGCCTCAGTGCGCTCTGTAACCGTAATGCCCTGGCACCGTTGCCAATCAGAGGTGGTGTTGGAATACCAAACGTGGGCATCCGCAGGGGAGCTAAACTCCACGACGGTGATCAACACGCGTGTTTGATCGCCATCACCGGATGTGATCCACGAGCCCTGTACCGCAGCGCTCAAGTGTGCGTCCTTGTAGGTTTGGCGGTCGCCAGAATGGGCAACGCCGACACACATCTGCGGAAGCGCATTCGCGCTGCTCTTGAGGATGTCCCCACCACCAACCCGCACCGCAGCGTCCTGCCGCATCTGCATCCCCAGCGCCTGGGACAGTTCAGAAGAAGTCGGCAACGCTTGCTCAGTGCCAGTGCGCACGGCTCTGAGAGCTTGCCCCTCCACCGATTCCGAACACCCCGCAAGCAGTGCAGCGGCCAACATTGAAGCCTGCAAAGCTCTGATCATCAAGCTGATGCTAGACCGGCCCGGCCGACGCCACCGCCGCCCAGATCACAGAAGTTCGGTCTCGGATTGCAATAGCCACGCTCTGGCCAGAGGGATACGGCTCTTTGGTCTCTGGTTCATTCCGTTAAGTCGGTCAGGGTGACGTTCACAATGGGAGTGTTGCCCGTTACCGCCACTGTCGCGGCCCTGGGACCGATGATGACGTTCCCTAGGAATCTCATGAGATAACCGGTAGTGGCAGAGTCGGCGTCGAGCTGCACGACGTGGATATTCTCAGCGTTCGCAATGAGGTGCCCACCTCGCTGCACTCCGATAGGCGTCACGACAATGCCACCAGAAGCGCCGATGTCGCTGATCCTGTAAGCCAGCGCGCCGATGGCTTCTGGCTTGAGTCGGGAGGTGGTGTAGCGACGGCACTCCACGACCAGGATCGCCTCACCTCCGGTCCTGACCGCCTTCGCATCGATCGTCCACAGCATGCCGGATCTCCCGACAAGGGTCTGCTTACCCTCCACGCGTTCGAGCCCGAGCCCGATTGCGTCCCCCCACTTTCCGAGTAGAAAACGGGCGACTTCCTCGTAGCTCTCCCATGAGGTGGGTTCGTCAGTGCTCATCCAGGTCAACTCCGATTCCGCTAGATACCGAGCGGGGATGCTTAGCCTCTTGACGGCCTCGCGCAGCATCGTCGCTCCTATGGCGCCAAATGTCGCCTGTGATAGCCGCCGACGAGTACCGGAGCAGGTAAGTCACCGCCTCAATGTGCACCCCTGCTTGTATCCATGCAACGGCCACACTGAGACGGATCGTGTCCAGGTCGATATCAACGCTGGCGCCTTGTCGTGACACCGACGGTGATGCGGAGGAATCGGCCCACTCGGTGCTGTGCTCGTTGACCCACCGATGACCCACAACGGACAGACGAACCTGCTTGCCCTGGACTAAAAATGCTGCTGGATGGACTTCCCTACACAGAATCGACCTGCGTAGACTTTATGAGAGGCGCCTCACACGCGAGGGGTCGCTGGTTCGAACCCAGCCGGGACCACAAGAAGTACAGGCAGAAGAGATCTTCAACTCTGTACGCCGCGGAGAAGTTACGCCCAAGCCGGCGGCTGCGGACGTCAGTGCCCCACTCCGGACGCTATCCGCACCGCTGGCAGCCGGCTGGACAGCGGTTGGTACTTGGCCCGGTTCTGATGGTCTGCGTCGCATTCTCACGCGGCCGGACTGACTGGGTCCCAGAGCATCGGCCCCGGCGGTGTACCTGATCAGAGCAGATGAAGAGTCGTGTTGGATGCCGCCAAACTAGCGTCGGTCCAGCTCGGCCAGAAAGTCGTCGATGGCCGGCCACGTCTCGTTGACACCGGCCGACAATGCCACCAGCCCGAGATGGCTCGCCTCCACAGTGGTGAACCGAACGTCCGCCGACTTGAGCATTGCGACGCCGTTGTGCACGCACTGCCAGGGCGCGATGGCATCACGGTGGCTGCCGAATAGCTGGATCGGCAGTGTCAGCGCCGTCAGATCGAGGGTGTAACCCGCGACATTGACGACGCCAGCGGCGATCTCATCGTGATAGATAAATCGGCCCCACATCTGCGACACCGCCCGCCCCGGATACCCGGGGAAGGCGTCCTGAAAGCGGTCGATCACCTCAGCCTTGGCCAAAGCTTCGGTGTTGTCCAGATTGTTCAGCAGAAACCAGGGGCGTTTGATCTCACGGTCCCACGAGGTGGCGCGGTAGGCGGCCTGTACCACCGGAGCAGGAATACCGCCGAGTGCCCGCAACACCGTGGTGACGGCATAGCCGTTGGTGGGCTTGGTGATTCGGCGCGCCTCGGGATATCCCGGGATTTGTCCGTAGTCCAACGGGGTACCGATAGCAACAATCGAGCGGATTGGTAATCCTCGGTCGGCTGCGGCGGTCAAAAGGCTCAGGGTGCCGCCGAGGCTCCATCCGATCAGGTCGAGCTGCGGCTGTCCGGAATCGATGAGTACCCGCTCGATGGCCTGCGGAATGATATCGGCGAAGAAGGACTCAAGGCCCAGATATCTATCCGCCCAGCCGATCTCACCATAGTCAACGACGTAAGGCGTGCGGCCTTCCTCGAGCAGGTGCGCCACCAGCGACTGACCCGGGGCAAGGTCGTAGCATGTCGCCGACGCGGCCAACGGGGGAACCAAGAGGACTGGGATGGCGCTGGAGTCGCGCGGATCGTCAGTGCCATAACGACGCAACTGGCGATGCGGTTCGTCGAACAGCACGACGTGGCTGGTCGGCCGGGGTGGGCGAACACCGTCGCCGAAAGTAATGGAGAACAAGTTTCTCGCCGACACCGGAATCGAGACCATAAGTAGTTCGCGCCCTCATTCTTGTTGTCACTGCCCGGCTCATCGGTTGGTTCACCAAAAGCCTTTCAGTAGACCGGTCGACGTACAACGGTTTGTGGCATGCATGACACATGGGTGCATTGGCCGCAGCGCCCGACGTAGTCCAGTCGGCGCGTTATTGGTGACGGGGAGCGGCAACCGAGTGGCGGGAGAACCGAGCGTTGACGAACGTTACTGGGTAACCCGAGTCCCGCCTTTGGCTTGGTGCGATGCTCAGCCCGATTCCGACGTCGATTCTGCGTCCACGGTGGCCGCGTACAACGCCACCGCATCAGTCTTGCCTCGCAGCGGAATCGTCGGCCGCGCAGCGAAGATGGCGACGTCGGTGTTTTTCAGCCGTCGCAGGGTCTGGTCGCTCAGCAGAATGGCATCCCCGGTAAGCCGGGTGGCTGACTCGACCCGTGCCGCCACATTGACGGTGTCACCAATTACGGTGAAATCGAATCGCCCTGCCCCACCGATATTTCCGGCGACGACAGGACCCGAGTTCAGCCCAATACCCACCTGCGGCTCGTCGGGGCGCGCAGCCAGGGTCCGTGCGATCTCCAGGGCCGCCGCCAACGCCCTGTCTGCGTGGTCGCAGTGCGGCTGCGGGGCGCCGAAGACGGCGAGAAGCCCGTCACCGACGAACTTGTCCACGTGGCCGCCATGCTTGCCGATGATGGGCACGACGACGCCGAACAGATCATTGAGCATCGCGACGACTTCACTGGCTGGGCGATGCTCTGAGTAACCGGTAAATCCGCGGACGTCGAGGAACAGGGCAGTGATCTCGACCTCCTGACCGAGAGCCAGCGCCTCGTTTCCGCTGGTCAGAATGAGATCGGCGATGGCTGGGTCCAAATACGTTCCGAACGCCGCGCGGATGCGGTCGCGTTCTCGAAGGCCACTGATCATGGTGTTGAACGACTGGGCAAGTACGCCGAGGTCGTCGGTGGCGGTTACTGGAACCCAGGTGTCGAGGTCGCCGCGGCCGACTCGATCGGCGGCGGCCCTCAGGTCACGTACGGGTTCGGTGACGGACCGGGTGAGCAGCAGCACGAGAACGCCGGCAATGCTGACCGCCACCGCGATCGAGACTCCCACCGCAATCGCGAGGCTGGCCACGGTGTGGGGGCCGACGATTCCCGCCACGACGGTTCCGGCGACGACGGCGATAGCCAGGGTGACGACGAACATCCTCTGGGTCAAGGGAATTCGTACCCGAACGGGAATCCTCTGGTCGCCGGCGGCGGTGCTGAGGTCGGCCAGCACCGGACGCAGCATCTGCTCGGAGAGCATGGCACGCATCCCCATCCAGTACAGCCTGGTCAACAGCGTGCCGGGAATGAACAGCACCAGCGTGAGGATAGGGATCGACTGCAGCCATCCCAGCATGCCGATCCAGCCCAGATTCAGAACCGCGACGAACAGCAGCCGGTCCCACTGCAACGGTGCCAGGGGAATCTGGGCGCCCACCTGCCACACCTGAACCGCGATGACGGGGTCCCGGGTCCGTGCCCAATCCTCGATTATCCGTAGCCGCGGTGCGATGGTGCGGAACGCCAGAAACCCGTCGACCAGGAAAATGGTGAATCCGAGAGCGATGAGCACGGCGACGTCCCGGAGTGTCAACCCAGGTACGAACAATCGGGCCAGCATCGTCCCGACGATCGCGAACAGCAGCGCGAGAGCGAACTGACAGAAAAGCATTGCGCGTCTGACGAAACCGACCCCCATGCGTGCGTAGGCGATCTCGAACACCCTGATGGTGTCCGGATGCACGGTGTCATCCCGGTACGCATCGCTCACAAGCGCAACGCCTGCACGTTGACCTTCACGCTGTCAGTATTTCGCAACGACGGCCTGGATAACCGGCATTTACGCCCCAACAGACCTGTTCGGAGCCGGTGCCGGCCCTATTTGGACACAGTTGTATGCCGAACCTGTCTCGGGTGGGTATTTAGCGCACGTAACGATTGGGGCCTTTGATTCGATCTGTGATTGTGAAGATTCTCGTAGGTATTGCAGCATCAGCAGCGATTGCCGCCAGCGGTTTGGGCCTTGCGGCCACCGCCAACGCAACCCCTGCTCCGGCCTTCCCGGCGCCGAGCTATCACTGGTGCCCAGGCGAGTTCTGGAACCCGATCTGGGGGCTCAACTGGTTTGATCGCGAATGCCACGACGACAACTGGCGCGACAGCGGCTGGGATCGAGACGGATTCGATCGTGACGGCCGCGACCGTGACGGCTGGGACCGAAACGGCTGGGGACGCGACGGGCGGCAGCGGGATTGGCGCGATGGCGATCGCCACGATGATCGCGGTGACCACCGTGACGATCGCGGGGACCACCGCGGTGACAACCGCGGGGACCAGCGCGGCGACGACTGGCGCCGTTAGCACGCGAATAGCACACACCTGATCGGTAGCGTTCCCGGTTCCGCCCGGCGGCGGGCTGGGGACGCTACCGAGCAGGCTGGTGCCACCGCGCAGCCCGATCATCTTCGGCGCCACCAAGAGTTCACTTACGTCCTCGCGGTCACTGCGTCAGGATGGCGAGATGGCCGAGATCGACTTCTCGCTGTTGGATGTTCCGCGCGCCGGACCTAACGTCGACCCGGAGGCGTATCTGCGTGCCGCGATTGCGTGGCATTTCGGTGCGGACACCGGCTCGCCCTTTTGGTTGCGGGCGGCGCAAAGCCTGGATTTCAACCCGCTGACCGACGTGCACGGTTTCGACGACCTGCGGCGTTTTCCCAACCTGGTCAACGAGCTACGGAACGCGCCCGTCGAGGACCTCATTCCGCGCGGTTACGGATCGCCGGCGCCCGTGCCGAAGGTGTTCGAATCGGGCGGCACCACCGGAGCGCCCAAACGCACCGCGCAGTTGCCCGACTGGGTTGAGCAGATCACCCAGTGGCAGATCGAGGACTTCACCGCGGGAGGCTTCGTGGACGGCCAGGGCCTGCTGTTCCTGATGCCCAGCGGTCCACATGGGGTGGGCCATTTTTCGCGCGCGGTGAGCGAACGGCTGGGTTCGGTGTTCTATCCGGTGGACCTGGATCCGCGGTGGGTCAAGAAGATCGCGGCGCGGGGCGCCACCGCGGAGGTCTCCGCATATGTGGAGCACGTGCTGGAACAGGCAAGGTTCGTGCTGCAAACTCAAAATGTGGCGAATCTGCATACCAGCCCGCCGCTGCTGGGTGCGATTGCGCGCGATGACACCATGGCAGACCTGGTGAACCAGAAGATTCGCTACATACTGCTCAGCGGCGCTCATGTGGACCTGGATACCCTCGACCTGCTCCGCGAAATTTTCCCGGCGACGGCCATCGCGATGGCGTTCGGCAGCACAATGATCTTGTCCCAGGCCAAGACCCGCGTCGACGGCGACATCTATGTCTTCGACCCCCGCACGCCCTATGTCGTGTTCTGGGTCACCGACCCCGAGACGGGGGAGCGAGTGCCGCATGGCCAGCGCGGTCAGGTGGTGATGAACCACATCAGCAAGGGCATGTTCATCCCCAACAACCTCGAACGCGATAGCGCGATCCGCAGACAGGGGCCCGACGGCCAGATCGGCGACTCGGTCAGCGAGGTCGCTCCGGTCGCGATCTTCGAGGGTGAAGCGGTCATCGAAGGCGTCTACTGAGATGACGTCTGCGTTGCCCGAAAACATCAGTAGGACAACCATTTCCCTTGATGCGTTAGGCCCCGGCGGTGAGTACCGCACCCGCACGCGCGAGGTGATCACCGATATCGCGGGGACACCGGTCGCTGACTTGAGCATCGTGCCGCCGCTGTATGTCAGCCGCAGTATTCGCGCCCAACGCCATGTTGCGGCGTTGCCGGCCACCCGCCGGGAAGCCGCACTGGCCGCTGCTGCCGAGATCTTCTCCGACGCCGAGATCGTGGGCTACGGCTTTGATCAGTACGTCGACGTGGTCAGCCGGGTCTCAGGGTTGCCGATCGCCGTGGCGCGCGCCAGCGCGATAGGCGTCGCCGAAGCTGTTCGCCGCGCGGTTGACGCGGTGGCACCGGCCCGGCCGGTGGGCGCGGCCCTCGACTGGCGCGATGAGCGCACGCGCCGGGGGAGCGCGGTCTGGGCCCGGCGGGGTGAGGTGCTGGCTGTGCACGCGTCGGGGAACAGTCCGGGTGTGCACGGCGGGTGGGTGCAGGCATTGGCGCTGGGATATCGCGTGGCCATCCGGCCGTCGCGGCGCGAACCCTTCACGGGTCACCGGCTCGTCAACGCATTGCGTCAGGCGGGTTTTCGGCCTGAAGATGCGCTGTACCTGCCCACCGACCATGCGGGCGCGGCCGAGATCATCGCCGCGGCCGATCTCGCCGTCGTCTACGGCGGGCAGGACATCGTGGACAAGTACGCGAGCGATCCGACGGTGATGGTGAACGGGCCAGGACGCACCAAGATCCTGATCACCGCCGAACAGGATTGGCGTGACTATCTGGATGTCATCGTCGAGTCGATCAGCGGGCAGGGCGGGATGGCGTGTACCAATACCACAGCCGTTCTGTACGAAGGCGATCCGCGACCGCTGGCGGAAGCCATCGTGGCCAGGCTTGAGACGATCACGCCCCTGCCGATCTCCGATGAACGCGCCGTCCTGCCGGTCCAGCCGCTCGACGCGGCCAGGCGGGTTGCCGAGTACCTGGCGGCGAAATCTCTAGGCGCTACGGCGCTGTTGGGTGCCGATCAGGTGGTTGCAGACCTCGGAGATGGTTCGGCCGCGCTGCGTCCGGCCGTACATCTGCTTGAAGGGCCCGACGTCGACAAGCTCAACACCGAGTTGGCATTCCCCTGCGTGTGGGTCGCGCCGTGGACGCGCACCGACGGCGTTGCGCCGCTGCGGCATTCGCTGGTGATCAACGCGATCACGAATGACGGGGAGCTTATCGACGCCCTCGTCGACGATCCGACGGTGTCCAACGTCTACAGCGGTAGGCGCCCCACCTCATACGCGGTCCCCGAAATCCCCCATGACGGATTCCTCGCGGATTTCCTGATGCGCACCAAGGGTTTCATCCGCGACTGAGATCAGACCCAGGCCCCGTTGCCGCCGATTGATTCGACGCGAATCCGGGTCAGGTAACCGTCAGGCGCATTGGGTGGCGGGAAATGCTCATCCGATCCCAGCAGCGCGGTAGCCAGCTGTTTGAGCAGCTCCGGTGCCCCTCCTTCGACCACGCGCGCCGAGCCGGTGACAGCCAGATACTCGCGCTGTTGCCCGAGCTGGCTCGGGGCAAGGATGGTCACGGCGACGTGAGGATCGCGCCGGATGTTGCGCAACTTCTTGTAATCGCCCGACAGATGGGCTGCTACCAGCTCGTCGCCGTCTGGTGTGGATTGCAGGGCAACCCAGACCACGGACACCTGTGGGCTGCCGTCGGGGTTGATGGTGACGAGCGTGGCATCAGCGCCCGCTCCGATGAGGGCGCGTGCAGCGTCGTTGAGTTCCATGTGGGAGTTCTACCCCGCGGCGCCCGTTTTCATTCCCGTATGGGAATTCGCGGCCATTGCTTCGGGAAGAAGCGAGCGATGGCCGCGCGCAAACGCGCGGCCTCGAAGTCTTCGACAGGGAGCTAGCTGCTCCAGCACCAGTCCGTGGACGACGGTGCCCGGCTGACAGCGTTGTCAACCGGGCACCGCGTCGTCATGCGTTACTGCAGAACGGTTGTGGTGTTGGTGCCGTATGGCACCTGCGGGTTGGTTCCCAGCGGAGTGCGCGGGTTTGCGCCCTCATGGGTGGGCTCGTGGAAACCGCGGTCGTAGAGATCGGTACCAGGTTGAGAGCAGGATCCACCTACGCGCGGGGCGCCGCCGGAGCATGCGGTGCGGCAGTTATGGGTATAGGGGGCTTCCCCTGAACCGCAGATGGGCGGTACCGGCGGCTGTGCAGCTGCGACCGGGGCCACGTACATCGCGGCCGAGGCACTCAGGGCCCCGGCGAACAACGCGATGCGAGTGGGCAGTGAAACCATGAGGTTCAGAGCTCCTAACAATGCATGAATCGAAGTTGAACAACAGATTACACATCATAACGATTTGAAGCCTTCAAATATTTGCTGTTGAAGGAGAATGGCGTGACTTGAGTCGCAAAGAACCAGAGAATCGCCAAATGGGGCGACACGCCAGAACATAGCTGGCTCCGATGCTCAGCTAACCCGTAGGTTACCGGGGGAGGGTTCTGCTGGTGACTTGTGACGCGGTAGGAATCAGAGTGCGCGCAGATACCGCTGAGTTACTGCTCGCTGCAGTTGCTTGACTACTATGTTGCCCGCTCTGACCCACCAGAATGACGGCTTCGAGAAAGCCGTGATCTCTACGGAAACAACGTCATTGGACGGTTCGAAGCGCACGATGAACGCCTCCTCGCCGGTTTCCGGGTGTCCGTGAAGCGTGCCGTATGCAAAACCGCGCCGGTTCGGCTCGTCGACCACGTACACGATGCGGCACAACGCCCAGAACGGCCATAGCCGCGTCGCCACGTTCACGCCCACGGAGGCCTCGGGTGCCGACGTCAGAACTCGCAGCCCGATCCCGCGTTGAATGCCAAATCGCATCAGGCTTGCCGCGGCTTCCTCGAACTGGGCCTTACCCGTCCCGATCTGCCGAGATTCCCGCACGTGGTGATATCTGGCCGGTAGTTCACCGGCCGTCGCACCGATCTCCGGGTAGGTGAACGGGAGCTGGATCAGCCGTGCAATATCCACCCCAATAACGTAGGGGAGCATGACCACCGAGGAAGCACTAACTGCGCATGAGGGCGGCGGGTTCAACCCACCCGATCCCACCCTTAAGGGCGGCCCTGACTACGGCCGTTTCATCGACGCACTGCGGACCCTGCAGGACCGTGCCCGCGCCGCGCTGCCTCCCGACGAGGTGATCACCGAGTTGGCCGGCCAGCTCGAAGCCATGAACGCGCTGTTGGCTCCCTATGAGGTCTCGGAATGGGACTCGCCCTCGGGCCGGCGCACCGATCTGCCGCTGCGCGGCAACATCTTGCTGGTACCGATGACCATCGACAGCTTCGATAACGGAGTTCTCGCCGGCACAGCCACTTTCAGTCGCTACCACCTAGGGCGCAATGGTGCGGTGCACGGCGGCTGCCTCGGGCTGCTCTTCGACACCATCTTCGGTACTGGCTCGCTGCTACTGACCGATCTACGTAAGTTGCGCACCGCCTACCTGAACATCAACTACCGCAAGATCACGCCCATCGAGAAGGAACTGCAGTACGACTGCACCTTGGATCGCGTGGAGGGGCGCAAGGTGTTCATGACCGGCCGATTGCTCGACGGGGATGATGTGCTCGCCGAGGCGGAGGCGCTCTTCGTCAAGCTCAACCCCGGCCAGCCGTGACCGAAGCTCTGGGAACCGGCGGCTGACTTTCTCCGCGCACGGTCGATAACACTCGTCCACAACACTTTTGAGCCTGCCGTGAGCTCTGCGCCGGCCGCGCGTGCCGAGATCATGCCCTTCATCATGCGTGCGGCATCGGCCTTGTTTCGGGTGGAGGCCTTGCTCATGTGGCCCGTATCGAACGGTGGCTGCGGGTCGTATTCGATGCACAGTTGCGTCGCCTCGGCCCGCGGCCGCCCGGCGATCTCGCCCACAAGCCATAGTCCGAGATCGAGCCCTGCGGAGACTCCGGCGGCGGTGATCACCTTGCCGTCACGGACGATCCGCTTGTCCCGCTGGGGATTCACGCCGAAGGTGGCGAGCACCCGTTGTCGGGCCCAATGACAGGTGGCGTCCTTGCCTTGGAGTATCCCGGCGGCGCCGAGAATGAGCGACCCGCTGCAGACGGACGTCGTCCACGTCGTCGTCTGATGCGCCTGCCGGAGCCAATTCAGTACACCCTCGTCGGCGGCAGTGCTCATGGTGGCCGGTATCGAGCCGGCCGACCAGGACGATGTCGGGCGAGGGCGTTTCGGCGAAAGAGTGCGTAGCGCCGAGCGCCAGCACCCCGCTGTCAGCCACTACCGGGCCGGATTCGTGCCAGACGAATCGAAATTCGGCATGGGAGAGCCCCCCTGAGCACCTCATACGGGCCGACCGCGTCCAGTGCCGTCATACCCGGGTAGGTGAGGATCGCTATCTGCATGAACGCCATGGTTGCGCAGTGGCGACCTTCGCAGAAGTGGCCAGATAGCCGCGTCCAACCATATATTGCCAGATGGGCGCTAGGCTGGTCGAGTGCATTCGGTACCCGTGGGTCGTTCGGGCCAGCCGCACTCCGTCGTCGTTCTGGCGCTTCCCGAGACCGTCGGGTTCGATCTGGCCACCGCGGTCGAGGTGTTCCGGCGCGTCTATCTGGCCGACGGCACTCGGCCCTACCGTGTGCTGGTGTGCGGAACCGAGCCGGTCGTCTCCGCGGGACCGTTCGGCATTGCGACAGATCTTGGGCTTGAGGCGCTTTCGGAGGCCGACACCATTGTGGTGCCGGCGCGCGACAACCTCACGGACCCCCTGCCTGATGGTGTCATCGCGGCGCTACAGGCCGCCCATGAGCGTGGTGTCCGCATCGCCTCCATATGTGCCGGCGCCTTCACGCTCGCCGAGGCGGGGATTCTGGACGGCAAGCGGGCCACCACGCATTGGCTGGCTGCCGATCTGTTCCGGGAGATGTTCCCCGCGGTGCGCCTGGACGCCGACGTGCTCTACGTCGACGAGGGTCAGGTGCTTACCTCGGCCGGCGCCTCCGCCGGACTCGATTTGTGTCTGCACATCGTGGCGCGCGATCACGGTGCGGCGGTCGCCGCGGAGGCTGCGCGGGTGGCTGTGGCGCCGCTGCACCGCGACGGCGGGCAGGCGCAGTACGTCATCCGGAACCGCCGACGCACCGAGGCCGGCCTCGGCGAGATGCTGGCGTGGATCGAGTGCAACGCCCATCGCGAACTGTCCCTGGAGGACCTCGCGGCCCAGGCGTCCACCAGTGTGCGGAGCCTCAACCGGCGGTTTCGGGCCGAAACGGGGCAGACACCCATGCAGTGGCTGACGGGGGTGAGGGTCCGTCATGCCCAGCAGCTGCTGGAATGTTCGGTGGATTCCGTCGAGTGGATCGGGCGCGAGGTGGGGTTCGGTTCACCTGCGAATTTCCGGGAGCAGTTCCGCCGGCTCACCGGGGTCTCGCCGCTGGCGTATCGGAACACATTCCGCGCGCGATCGGCCTGAGCGCTCACCGTGCCCATCGGGCTGGGAAGTGGCTGGTGTGGACCGATAGCATGAGTTCGCAAACCCCCCGTCTCTGAATTGGAGAACTGCCGATGACTGCGCCTAACCCGTCTTCCCTTGTGGCCCCTATCCGGGTGCCGGCCGGGACGACGGTGGGGACCGCGGTCCGCGAGGCCGGCCTGCCGGGCAAGGGTGAGGACGCCGTCGTCGTCGTACGCGTGGACGGTGCCCTGAAGGATCTGTCCTGGACCCCGGAGGTCGACACCGAGGTGGAGCCGGTCGCGGCCAACACCGAGGATGGTCGCAGTGTCATCCGGCACTCGGCCGCCCACGTGCTGGCGCAGGCCGTGCAGGAGTTGTTCCCGCAGGCCAAGCTTGGCATCGGCCCGCCGATCACCGACGGCTTCTACTACGACTTCGGTATCGACTACGCATTCACTCCCGAGGATCTGACCGCCCTCGAGAAGAAGATGAAGCAGATCATCAAAGAGGGACAACGCTTTTCGCGCCGGGTATATGCATCGGTGGAAGAGGCGCAGGCCGAGTTGGCCAGTGAGCCGTTCAAGCTGGAACTGGTCTCCGACAAGTCGGGTGCCGATGATCCGGAGGTCATGGAGGTAGGCGGCGACGAGCTCTCCGCCTACGACAACCTGAATCCCCGTACCGGGGAACGGGAATGGTTCGACCTGTGTCGCGGCCCGCACATTCCCACCACCAAACACATCCCGGCCTTCCGGCTCACCCGTAGCTCGGCCGCGTATTGGCGCGGCAACCAGGCCAATGCCAGCATGCAACGCGTCTACGGCACCGCCTGGGAGTCCCAGGAAGCCCTCGACAAGCACCTCGAACTGTTGGAAGAGGCGCAGCGGCGTGACCACCGCAAGCTCGGTGTCGAGCTGGACCTGTTCAGCTTCCCCGACGAAATCGGTTCCGGCCTACCGGTTTTCCATCCCAAGGGTGGCATCATCCGCAAGGAGCTGGAGGATTACTCGCGGGCCAAGCACACCGCAGCCGGGTACGAGTTCGTCAACACCCCACACATCACCAAGGAGAACCTGTACCAAACCTCCGGGCACTTGGACTGGTACTCCGACGGCATGTTCCCCCCGATGCAGATCGATGCCGAACTCAACGAGGACGGCACCGTGCGCAAGCCGGGACAGAACTACTACCTCAAGCCCATGAACTGCCCGATGCACCACCTGATTTACCGGGCGCGGGGCCGCTCATACCGTGAATTGCCCTTGCGGCTCTTTGAATTCGGATCGGTGTACCGGTACGAGAAGTCTGGCGTGGTGCACGGTCTGACCCGGGTGCGCGGCATGACGCAGGATGACGCACACATCTACACCACCCGGGAGCAGATGCACGAGGAGCTGACCTCACTGCTGCGGTTCGTGCTCGACCTGCTGTCCGACTACGGCCTTGACGACTTCTATCTGGAGCTGTCCACCAAGGACGAGACGAAATTCGTTGGTTCCGATGAGGACTGGGAGGAAGCGACCAATACCCTGGAACAGGTGGCGCTCGATTCCGGGCTGCAGCTGGTCCCGGACCCGGGTGGTGCGGCCTTCTACGGTCCCAAGATCTCGGTGCAGGCCAAGGACGCGCTGGGCCGGTCCTGGCAGATGTCGACCATCCAACTCGATTTCAACATGCCCGAGCGGTTCAACCTCGAGTACACCGCCGCCGACGGCACCCGCAAGCAGCCGGTGCTGATCCACCGCGCTCTCTTCGGATCCATCGAGCGCTTCTTCGGCGTACTCACCGAGCACTACGCGGGAGCGTTCCCGGCCTGGCTGTCGCCGGTGCAGGCCGTCGGCATCCCGATTGCCGACGCGCACGCGCAGTACCTGAACGACATTGTGTCCCAGCTCAAATCACAAGGCATCCGGGCCGAGGTCGACACCAGCGATGACCGTATGAACAAGAAGATCGTCAACCACACCAACCAGCGGGTGCCGTTCTTGCTGCTCGCCGGTGATCGTGACGTCGAGGCAGGTGCCGTGAGCTTCCGGTTCCGTGACCGCACCCAGGTGAACGGGGTGCCCCGCGACGAGGCCGTTGCTGCCATCGTCGACTGGGTGAACAGACGAGAGAATGTATCGCCGACGGCCGAACTGCTGAAGTTGGGTGCCAGTGACTGACGAGGACTCGACCATCATCGACCGCGGCGTGGGCGACCCGGATCACCTGCAGCGGCTCTGGAGCCCCCACCGGATGAGTTACATCGCCGAAGCGGTGAAGGCGCCCAGCCCGGATTCGGCTCCCTTCACCGAGATCCCGGAGATGGCTGATGAGGACGGTTTGGTCGTGGCCCGCGGCGAGCATGTGTACGCGGTCCTGAATCTTTACCCGTACAACCCCGGTCATCTCTTGGTGGTGCCGTATCGCCAAGTCGCCGAGCTCGAAGACCTCACCGAGGGGGAGAGTCGCGAACTGATGGCCTTCACGCAGAAGGCGCTCCGGGTGATCAAGAAGGTCTCCCGGCCGCACGGTTTCAACGTGGGGCTCAATCTCGGGGCTGCCGCGGGCGGGTCCCTGGCCGAGCACTTGCATCAGCATGTGGTGCCACGCTGGGGCGGCGACGCGAACTTCATCACCATCATCGGTGACTCCAAGGTGTTGCCGCAGCTACTGCGGGACACCCGCAAACTGCTGGCCGACGCGTGGGAGCAATTGCCATGAGCGGCCTGCTGTCGCGGGAGACGTTCGCGAAGATCATCAACCCGGTAGCCAATGCGCTACTGCGCGCCGGGTTTACCCCGGACACGGTCACCATCTTCGGAACCGCGGCGTCGGTTGTCGCGGCGCTGACGCTCTTCCCGACAGGGCACCTTTTCTGGGGTGGCATTGCGGTGTGGCTGTTCGCGATGTTCGACATGCTCGACGGGGCGATGGCCCGGGCACGCGGCGGCGGCACGCGGTTTGGCGCGGTGCTGGACGCGACGTGCGATCGGGTCGCCGACGGTGCGGTATTCGCCGGTTTGGTCTGGTGGGCCGCATTCGGTTGGGGATCAACCTCTCTAGTGGTGGCCACGCTGATCTGCATGATCACCTCGCAGGTGATCTCGTATGTGAAGGCACGCGCCGAGGCATCCGGGCTTCGCGCCGACGGCGGGCTGATCGAACGTCCCGAACGGCTCATCATCGTGCTCGCCGGGGCGATATTCAGTGGGGGATTCGGGGTGCAGTGGCCGTTGCACACCGCGATGTGGGTGCTGGCCATTGCGAGTCTGGTGACGGTCGCTCAACGGATGCACGCCGTCCGCACGTCGCCCGGAGCGCTTGAGCTGCTGCCCAATTCCGATGCCGGACAGGACACTGCGGAGAAGAATCAGTCATGAGTGTGTGGGGTGAACGCGCTGCCGACTGGGGCTATGCGGCTGGTTGGAATGTGACGCAGGCTACGCCGGATTTGCTTGCCCGCGCCATATTTGACGTGGGTGCCATGGTCGGTGCCCGTAAGGGCGGACCAGAGCAGTTGCGCAAGAACCTGGCGAGGGTGCTCGGTGTGCATCCCCGTGAGGTGCCCGACCGTCTGATGATCGATTCGATGCGTTCGTACGCACGGTACTGGCGTGAAGCGTTCCGGCTGCCCTCGCAGAATATGGAGCGTCTTGCCGGCCGCTTGGACAGCTCCGCATTCGGGCGTCGGAACATCGATGCATCCCAGGCTGAGGGGCGCGGAACGATTATCGCGTTGCCGCACAGTGGAAACTGGGACATGGCCGGGGTGTGGTTGGCCCAAACCTATGGCACCTTCACCACCGTCGCCGAGCGTCTGAAACCCGAGTCGCTGTATCGGCGCTTCTTGGACTACCGGGAGACTCTTGGCTTCGAAGTGCTTGCGTCAAGCGGTGACTCCACCGGGCCGTACGAGACCCTGGCGACGCGGCTGCGGGAGAACCGGGTCGTCTGTCTCATGGCCGATCGTGACCTGAGTCGCAGCGGAGTCCCCGTCGACTTCTTCGGTACAGAAGCCCGAATGCCCGCAGGGCCCGCACGTTTGGCCATCGACACCGGCGCGCGCCTACTGCCTGCGCACTGCTGGTTCGAAGCGCATGAACAATGGGGGGTACGGATTCAGTCGCCGATCGATACTTCGGCGGGCGATGTTGCCTTGGCCACCCAGGCGCTGGCCGACGCCTTCGCCGTCAATATCGCCGAGCGTCCGGCGGACTGGCACATGCTGCAGCCGCTATGGCTCGACGACCTGTCTGAGGAGCGCCGCACCAGGCTGCGTACCTCGCCGTCACAGCTGGCTGCGCCGTCCGGCGAGACTGAAATTGATGATTGTGCAGCCCCCCGGGCGACTGATCCTGTTGGTGGGCAGGCGTAATGCGCATCGGGATGGTCTGCCCGTACTCCTTTGATGTACCGGGCGGCGTCCAATCCCATGTGGTGCAACTGGCAGAGGTCATGCGTGATCGCGGCCACCACGTCAGCCTGCTCGCACCGTCCTCATCGGACCTCGAGCTGCCCGAATTCGTGGTCTCGGGCGGCAAAGCTGTTCCGATTCCCTACAACGGATCGGTGGCGCGGCTGCGATTCGGCCCGGCGACCTATGCCAAGACCAGGCGCTGGCTCGTCGACGGTGACTTCGACGTGCTGCACCTGCATGAGCCGAACGCGCCGAGTCTGTCGATGCTGGCGCTGATGGTGGCAGAGGGTCCTATTGTCGCCACCTTCCACACCTCCACCACGAAGTCGTTGACGCTGAGCGTCTTTCAGGCGGTGCTGCGACCCTGGCACGAGAAGATCGTCGGACGGATCGCGGTCTCGGAGCTGGCCCGGCGCTGGCAGATGGAGGCGCTCGGGTCCGACGCGGTCGAGATTCCCAACGGTGTCGACGTTCGATCCTTCGCCGCCGCACCTGTCCTTGAGGGCTATCCGAGAGCGGGTAAGGCGGTGCTGTTCCTGGGCCGCTACGACGAGCCGCGCAAGGGCATGGACGTGTTGATAGGCGCGTTGCCCAAGATCGCGACCAGCTTCCCCGATGTGGAGATCTTGATCGTCGGTCGCGGGGATGAAGCCGAATTGCGCACGCAGGCAGGACCGTTGGCCAAGCATCTGCGGTTCCTCGGCCAGGTCGACGATGCCACCAAGGCCTCGGCCATGCGTAGTGCGGATGTCTACTGCGCTCCCAATATCGGTGGCGAGAGCTTCGGCATAGTGCTGGTGGAGGCGATGGCGGCAGGAACGGCCGTCGTCGCGAGCTCACTGGATGCCTTCCGCCGGGTGCTCTTGGACGGCACGGCGGGCCGGTTGACGCCGACAGGCGATCCGGATGCCTTGGCGGCAACCCTCATCGACGTCCTCGGTAACGACGAGGAGCGGGCCCAGCTGGTCGCGGCCGGCACCGATGCGGTGCAGCGGTACGACTGGTCGGTGGTCGCCCAGCAGATCATGCTCGTCTACGAAACCGTCACGGCCTCCGGCGCACGCGTGAAAGTCGACAGTTGGTGACGTTCTCGGCGTTGACCGTCATCGTCATCGCCATCCTCGGCACGCTCCTCGCGTTTGGTCTGCTGTGGGCCTATCTGGTCGCCAACCGCCTCGACCGGTTGCACGTGCGCAGCGACCTGTCCTGGCAGGCGCTCGACGCGGCCCTGGCCCGTCGTGCCGTCGTCGCGCGCGCGATAGGCGACGCACTCAAGGACGACCAACTGATCAAACTCGCGGCGAAAGCCGAACGTGCCGAACGTAACCGGCGCGAATATGCCGAGAACCAACTGGCCGCCGCGCTGTCTACCGTCGATCCGGAGCGGCTGCGCCCCGCCCTGGTGGCCGAGCTCGCCGATGCCGAGACGCGCGTGCTCATCGCGCGGCGCTTTCACAATGACGCCGTGCGCGACACCCTGGCGCTTCGTGTGCGCCGCCCGGTGCGATGGTTGCGCTTAGGTGGAACCGCGCCGATGCCAACGTATTTCGAAATCGTCGATCGAACGGGTGCGGGCACCGAAGATCCGGCACGGGCCAACTTTCGCACCTCGGCGCGCATCATCCTGCTCGACGAGGACGGCCGGGTGTTGCTGCTGCGCGGCTTCGACCCCGCGGCGCCCACCCCGGCGGTGCATTGGTGGTTCACCGTCGGCGGACAAACGCTGCCGGGTGAGAAGCTCGCCGACGGTGCGGTACGCGAGCTGGTCGAGGAAACAGGACTATCCGTTCCCTCCGGGCGTCTGGTGGGCCCGCTCTGGCGTCGGGTGGCCGTCTTCGACTTCAACGGCACCACCATCCGGTCCGAGGAACTGTTCTTCGTGCACCGCACCAAACGGTTCGAACCGGCCACCGATGGCCGCACCAATCTGGAGCAGCGCTACATCACCGGACACCGCTGGTGCGATACGGAGGAGATCGCCGCCCTCACCGCTTCCGGTGAGCAGGTTTACCCGAATCAGCTGGGAGAACTGCTCGGTGAGGCCGCCACTGCCGCCGATGCGGTAGCCACCGGCGCTCGGCGCGAGCCAATCCAAATCGGGTGAGTCTGGTCACCGCCCCTCCCGCCACAAAATCGCTGGTGTGGGCGCATTAGACTGGTTGCAGACCCCGAGATTCAGGAGCCCCCAGTTGACTAGCACGACCAATGGAACGTCCCCCGAGACCGGCACCGGTACCGCTCGTGTGAAGCGGGGTATGGCCGAGATGCTTAAGGGGGGCGTGATCATGGATGTCGTCACGCCCGAGCAGGCGAAGATCGCTGAGGATGCTGGTGCGGTGGCGGTGATGGCGTTGGAGCGGGTGCCCGCTGATATCCGTGCTCAGGGTGGGGTGTCGCGGATGAGTGATCCGGACATGATTGACGGCATCATCAACACGGTCAGTATTCCGGTGATGGCTAAGGCGCGTATTGGGCATTTTGTGGAGGCGCAGATCCTGCAGAGCTTGGGTGTGGATTACATCGATGAGTCCGAGGTGCTCACTCCCGCCGATTACACCAATCACATCGACAAGTGGAAGTTCACGGTGCCGTTTGTGTGTGGTGCCACCAACTTGGGTGAGGCGCTGCGCCGCATCACCGAGGGCGCCGCGATGATCCGTTCCAAGGGTGAGGCCGGCACCGGTGATGTGTCGAATGCGACCACGCATATGCGCAAGATCGGTGGCGAGATTCGTCGGCTGACGTCGTTGTCTGAGGATGAGTTGTATGTTGCGGCAAAGGAACTGCAGGCACCGTTTGAGCTTGTGGTCGAGGTGGCCCGTGCCGGTAAGTTGCCGGTCACGCTGTTCACTGCTGGTGGTATCGCGACTCCGGCTGATGCGGCGATGATGATGCAGCTTGGTGCTGAGGGTGTGTTCGTGGGATCGGGCATCTTCAAGTCCGGTAATCCCGAGCAGCGTGCGGCGGCGATCGTGAAGGCCACCACCTTCTACGACGATCCGGACGTGTTGGCCAAGGTGTCGCGTGGTTTGGGTGAGGCGATGGTCGGTATCAACGTGGAGGACATCGCGCAGCCACACCGGCTCGCCGAGCGCGGCTGGTAAAACCATCTGATGGCCGATATCGAGGAGATCCTCACTCTCGAACAGCTCGAGAAGGACATCTTCCGGGGCAATGTGACCCCCAGCACTCTTCGTCGGACTTTCGGTGGACAGGTCGCCGGGCAGTCGCTGGTCTCGGCGGTTCGTACCGTGGAACCGCAGTATCTCGTTCACTCGTTGCACGGATACTTCCTCCGTCCTGGAAATCCCAACGAGCCCACCGTGTTTCTTGTGGACCGGGTCCGCGATGGCAGGTCGTTCTGCACACGGCGCGTCACCGCGATCCAGGACGGACAAGCGATTTTCAGCATGTCGGCGTCGTTTCAGACGCTCGACAGCGGTATCGAACATCAGGACCTGATGCCGCCGGTGCCCGATCCCGAGGATCTGCCGGATGCGCAGGACCAGGACTCGTTCAACCGTGACCTGTTCCGGCAGTTCGCCGAGTGGGACATCCGGATCGTGCCCGACGAGCTCATGGACAGGAACCCGCGGCTGGCCGCCCAGCAGAGGGTGTGGTTCCGCTGCCGCAAGCACCTGCCCGATGACCCGGTGCTGCACATCTGTGCGCTGGCGTACATGAGCGACCTGACGCTGCTGAGCTCGTCGAAGGTGCCGCACCGGGATACGGTGCTGCAGACGGCATCGCTGGATCATGCGCTGTGGTTCCTGCGGCCCTTCCGTGCCGACGAGTGGATGCTGTACGACGAGACGTCGCCGTCGGCCGGGTTCGGTCGGGCGCTGACGCAGGGCCGCATCTTCAATCGCGACGGAACCATGGTGGCTGCGGTGGTGCAGGAGGGACTTACCCGCATCGAGCGCAACCCCGAAGAGGCGTCAGTAGCCCGAGGGAATATGGCGTGAGCCCTCTCGTTGGTGTGCTGGCGTTGCAGGGCGATGTCAGGGAACATGTTGCTGCCCTGAAAGATTCGGGCGCAGGCGTATTGGGTGTGCGCCGTCCCGAGGAACTCGGCAAGGTGGACGGGCTGGTCATTCCCGGCGGCGAATCGACCACGATGAGCAATTTGCTGCGCGTGTTCGAACTGTTGGACCCGCTGACCGAACGCCTGCGTGATGGGCTGCCGGTCTACGGCTCGTGTGCTGGCATGATCCTGCTGGCCAGCGAGATATTGGATACCCGCCCGGACGCGGTCGCGCTCGGTGCCATCGATATTACGGTGCGGCGCAACGCATTCGGGCGCCAGGTGGATTCTTTCGAAGGTGATCTGGATTTTGCCGGGCTTGGCGATGCGATGCATGCGGTGTTCATCCGGGCGCCGTGGGTGGAACGCGTCGGTGACGATGTCGAGGTGCTGGCCAGCGCTCAGGGGCACCCGGTTGCGGTAAGGCAGGGGAGCGCGCTGGCGACGGCGTTTCACCCTGAGGTGACCGGCGACCGTCGGGTGCACGAGCTGTTCGTCGACATGGTGCGCGTTTCCTGACGCCGAGCAGACGCGTAATGCACGGTCATCCTGGGACTTCTGGGAAGTAAGCGTCTGCTCGCCGGAATCAACGTCACCAGCGCAGCATGGGCATCGGCCGCAGCGGGTTCTTGAGCGTCCACTTTCCGGCCGTCCGCAACAAGAATCCGTGAAATCCGCCGTACGGCAACGCCTCTACGACCTCGCGTACATCTGAACGTTCCAGTCCGGTCCACGCGTACAGCCCGTGGAACGCATCGACCCGGTCACCCAACCGAAACATCTCGACCCATAGGTCCTCGGCCGACCTCAGCTTGTGGTGGTCGGCCACCATGGCCTTGACGCGATCGACGTCGGTAATCCCGAATTCTGGAGCCAACTGCTCGGCCAGCGTGACTGACGGATCCAGATAGTCCCAGGTTCCGGCCGTCCAGATGCCGATATCGTGCGTCGCCCACGCCAACGCGATCTCGGGCGGAGCTTCGGTCATGCCGAGAAGCCGCAGCTGGTAGTTCATGCCCCGATACAGATGATTGCGGTAATCGGTGAGGCTGTCGCCGATCGTGGCCGCGTAACGGTCCAGCACCGTGTCGACGATCGGGTCTTCCACCAGTACGGTCATGTAGTTCACCCTATGTTCCTGCCGCCGGCCCGCTGCCCAGACTGAGTCTCGCGACGGTTTGCGGCCGAAAAACGTCGTCAATTTCGGAGTCGGCACTCCCGGAAGCACTGGCCATCTGGGACTCGCGAGTAGACTCGGGCAGCGCAAAGGACGACGAAAGAGGTACAGGGGTACATGAGCGGCCATTCCAAGTGGGCCACCACCAAGCATCAGAAGGCCGTCAAAGACGCGCGCCGTGGCAAAGAGTTCGCCAAGCTGATCAAGAACATCGAGGTCGCCGCACGTACCGGCGGCGGAGATCCGGCTGGTAACCCGACGCTCTACGACGCCATCCAGAAGGCCAAGAAGACGTCGGTGCCCAACGACAACATCGAGCGGGCCCGCAAGCGCGGCGCCGGTGAAGAGGCTGGTGGTGCCGACTGGCAGACCATCATGTACGAAGGCTATGGCCCCAATGGTGTTGCGGTGCTTGTCGAATGCTTGACCGATAACCGCAACCGCGCCGCCGGCGAGGTCCGCGTCGCGATGACCCGCAACGGCGGCAGCATGGCCGACCCGGGTTCGGTGTCCTACCTGTTCTCCCGCAAGGGCATGATCACCCTGGAGAAGGGGAGCCTGTCGGAAGACGACGTGCTCACGGCCGTGCTGGAGGCGGGTGCCGAGGAGGTCAATGACCTCGGCGAGAGCTTCGAGGTCGTCTCCGAGCCCACCGACCTGGTCGCGGTGCGTCAGGCGCTGCAGGATGCCGGCATCGATTACGACTCGGCGGAAGCCAGCTTCCAGCCGTCGGTGACTGTTCCGGCCGACGTCGACACCGCGCGCAAGGTGTTCAAGCTCGTCGACGCGCTGGAGGACAGCGACGACGTACAGAACGTCTACACCAACGTGGACTTGTCTGACGAGGTGCTGGCGGCGCTCGACGAAGACTGACCGTGCCCGCCGACCAATCGCGTTGGCGTGCTAGTCCACGCGGACGGGCGTTTTCTTCTCCGTTACCCCGGCGGCCCAGAACGCCAACACCACCACAGCGGTGGTGACGAGCACCGCACCAATGGTGTCGGTGACGTAGTGGTACCCGCAGGCGACCTGTCCGAGCAGTCCGAGCGTGCTGATGATCCCTGCGACGATGTACGCCCATAGGGCTCCGCCGGCGGCCAGCACCAGCATCCCCATGACGGCCACGACGAAGGTGGTGTGGCCGCTGGGGTAGGCGAGGTATCCGCTGCCCTTCTCGCGGCCAACCAGCATTTTGGTGCCTTGAGTGGTCCAATTCGCCACGAACGGGCATGCGAGCACGACAGCGGCGACCCGCCAGTGCCGTCGATACAGCTCGAACCCGAGGCACACCAAGAGCACCGGAACAAGAAACTCCCAGTCGGTGAAGAACAGCAGCCAGCGCGGCTGCACCCCGAATACGACCTGGGTCACATCGAAAAACCGCGTGTCGAAAGGTGTTGAACCCTTCCCGACGGAGAATCCGAGCACCAGCATCGCGATGACGCCGAGGGGCGGCCACCACTGAATCGTTTTCTCGCTGGGCAGTTTTCCGGCAGACACTCCGACGACAGTAATCGGCCGCAGACCGCGACCCCGAATCGTGCCGGCCGACGGGAATCAAACGTCACTGGGCGGCGTTACTGTGATGTCAACGACTGTTGGTCAACAAGTGTTGACAGCTTATGTCAGGCAGGCGTACATCTAAGACATCCACAAAAGTGAGGGGAGGCCCGTCATGGCCACACAAACCGTCGCCCCGGCGCCTGAATCGACAACTCTATGGCGCACCACGCGCGCCGTTCTCGCACTGCCGTTCGCCGTGGCGGTCCTGGTTCCACTGGTCATCCTCTACGGAGTGGGCGTCGAAGTGCCCTCCTGGATGTCGGATCAGATGTCGATGACGGCAACCGTGATCGGAACGCTGCTGATCGGCGCGGGCTTGTTCCTGGTGACCCGCACCGTCGCACTATTCGATCAGCCGGGTAGCCGACATGTGCGCAGCCCGCTGGTCACCGGCGTCGTCGCCATCCTGCTGGGCGAGGCGTTCGCCGTGAACTCGGTGGGCCTGCTGATCTGGACCGCGGTGTTTGTGGTGATGAGCGCCCTCTACTTCGCGGTGGTCGACGAGCACGGGGCGTTGAAGGTTCGGTCCTGACCGCGCTGAGCGCGTGCTAGGGCGCCGGAGTGTCGACGTAGTGCTGAATGATCGGCGCCATCCAGTTCACGATGTCCTGGTGCGTCATATCGATGACGGGGCTGAGCCGCAGAATGTAGCGGCCGACGGCAAATCCGATCATCTGGGCGCCGATCAGCGCGGCCCGTTCCGCGGCGTGATCGGCCAAGAGCGCTTCGAATGCGGGGAGCGACTGGTCGGTGAAGATCTCGACCATGCGCAGTCTGGCCTCTTCGTTGGATACCGCGGCGCGCAGCAGCGCCACCATGGTGTCGTCCACCTCCCAGCGCTCCAGGAAGTGCTGAACGATGACTGTGCCCAGCTCTTTGTGGGGTACGTCGCCCAGTTCGGGGAGGCATAGATCGAAGTTGGCGGCGGCCGCGAACAACTTGCCCTTGTTGCCGTAGTACCGCATGACCAGTGAGGGGTCGATGCCGGCGGTTGCCGCGATGGCTCGGATGGTGGCCTTCTCGTAGCCGACGCTGGCGAACTGCTCCTGAGCAGCCTCGAGGATGGCCGCGCGGGTGGCGTCCGATCGCCGAGGTTCGGGGGGCATGCGCTGAGCTTAGGCCAACGAGTGTTGACATTTGCAGTGCCCTCGCGTGTTGCTCGCCCGATGGCCCGGGCACCTCGATATGCTGATCGAACAACTGTTCTACAGCGAGAGGGCTGGCACGTGCGAGTAATGGGAGTCGACCCGGGTCTCACCCGGTGCGGTCTGTCCATGGTTGAGGCATCTTCGGGCCGCAAGGTGGTGGCTCTGGATGTCGATGTCGTGCGCACCCCCGCCAATCAAGCTCTGCCGCAACGGCTTCTAGCGATCAGCGAGGTCGTCGAACACTGGATGGATACCCATCGCCCCGATGTGATCGCCATCGAGCGCGTCTTCGCTCAGCAGAACGTGTCCACTGTGATGGGCACCGCTCAAGCCGGCGGGGTGATCGCGCTCTGTGCCGCCAAACGGGGGATCGAGGTGTATTTCCACACGCCGTCGGAGGTCAAGGCCGCAGTCACCGGCAACGGGCGGGCAGATAAATCCCAAGTGACCGCAATGGTCACCCGCATCCTCAACCTGCAGACTGCACCGAAGCCCGCCGACGCCGCCGATGCACTGGCCCTGGCAATCTGTCACTGCTGGCGTGCGCCCATGCTGGCGAGAATGGCCAAAGCGGAAGCCGCGGCGGAAGCGCAACGGAAGGCCTTCGCGGCGCGGATGAAAGCGGCGGTTCGGTGATGGCCGGCCGACGCGAAGAACGGAGTGCGGCGTGATTGCATCGGTCAATGGCGAGGTCATCGACATCGCGCTCGATCACGTGGTGATCGAGGCTGCCGGGGTGGGATATCGCGTCAACGCCACCCCTGCGACGCTCTCGACGCTGCGGCGCGGCACCCAGATGCGGCTGATCACGGCGATGATCGTCCGCGAAGATTCGATGACGCTCTATGGCTTTACCGATACCGACGCTCGCGACCTGTTTCAGACGCTGCTCGGTGTCTCCGGCGTGGGGCCGAAGATCGCCATGGCCACGCTTGCCGTCTACGACGCGCCCACGCTGCGGCAGGCGTTGGCCGACGGGGATGTCGCCGCGCTTACCCGTGTGCCCGGCATCGGTAAGCGTGGCGCCGAGCGTCTGGTGCTGGAGTTGCGTGAGAAGGTGGCAGTCGCGCCGGGCGGTTCCACCGAGCTGGGCCGCGGCACCGCCTCGCTGGTGCGCACTCAGGTCGTCGAGGCGCTCATCGGCCTCGGGTTCGCCGCCAAACAAGCCGAACAAGCCACCGATACCGTTCTGGCCCAAGATGATCGGGGCGAGGCGCCCACGGATGTTTCCGGCGTGCTGCGATCGGCGTTGGGGCTGCTGGGTAAGACGCGATGAGTTCTTACGACGAGTTCGGTGACCTCGACAGCGGTGAGGACGACGGTTTCGACAACGCCCGCATGTCCGGTGCCCTCACCGTCGGGGAGAACGATGTGGACGCGGGGCTGCGCCCGAAATCGCTGCGCGAGTTCATCGGGCAGCCGCGCGTACGGGAGCAGCTGGACCTGGTGCTCTCCGGCGCCAAGAATCGCGGCGGCACCCCGGATCACATCCTGTTGTCGGGCCCGCCCGGATTAGGAAAGACCTCCCTGGCCATGATCATCGCCGCCGAGTTGGGCTCCTCGCTGCGGGTGACCTCCGGTCCGGCCTTGGAACGGGCGGGCGACCTGGCGGCGATGCTGAGCAACCTGGTTGAACACGACGTGCTGTTCATCGACGAGATCCACCGCATCGCGCGACCCGCCGAGGAAATGCTGTATCTGGCCATGGAGGACTTCCGGGTCGACGTCGTCGTCGGCAAGGGGCCAGGCGCGACCTCCATCCCGTTGGACGTGGCGCCGTTCACGCTGGTAGGTGCCACAACGCGATCGGGATCGCTGACCGGGCCACTGCGTGACCGGTTCGGTTTCACCGCCCACATGGACTTCTACGAGCCCGACGAGCTCGAACTCGTGTTGGCTCGTTCGGCGGGCATCCTCGGTATCGAGCTGGGAGCCGACGCCGGAACGGAGATCGCGCGGCGGTCACGCGGCACACCGCGTATTGCCAACCGGTTGCTGCGCCGGGTCCGCGATTACGCAGAAGTGCGCGCGGACGGTGTGATCACCGTGGACGTCGCCAAGTCCGCCCTGGCCGTGTACGACGTCGATGAGCTGGGACTGGACCGCCTGGACCGGGCGGTTCTCTCGGCATTGACCCGCAGTTTCGGCGGCGGCCCGGTCGGCCTGTCGACGTTGGCGGTGGCGGTCGGGGAGGAGTCGACCACCGTGGAAGAGGTGTGTGAGCCGTTTCTGGTGCGCGCCGGGATGCTCGCGCGCACACCACGCGGACGAGTGGCGACACCGTTGGCGTGGACACACCTGGGTCTGACCCTGCCGCCGCAGCTGCTCGGGCAGGCCGGGCTGTTCGAATGACGGGCCACTAGAGCCCCGGCGGGCACGGGGTTCGCGTCGATTCCACAGAGTCGGATGGCACACTGGTGACTTGTCGCGTGCTCATTTCACGCTGACCGCGCTTGACCTCGTGAAGAACCAAACGGAAAGAACCCCGAAAGCCGCCATGGAATCGATCATCGTCTTCTTGCCGCTCATCCTTGTTATGGGCGCATTCCTCTTCTTCGCGAACCGGCGGCAGCGCAAGGCTCTCGACGCCACCATCGAGTTGCATGAGTCTTTGGCGATCGGCGACCGGGTACACACCACCTCTGGCCTGCAAGGCACCATCACCGACGTCAATGACGACACGGTGGATCTGGAGATCGCGCCGGGTGTTGTGACCCGCTGGATGAAGCTCGCCATCCGCGACAAGATCGTGGACCAGGTCGAAGACGGTACAGACGCCGACGAGGAGACCTCACGCGAGGTCGAGAGCAGCGGGGTCGAGCTGACCAAGGAGTAGCGGCTTTCGCCTGTGCTCCTCAATCCCTGAAAGCCCCCCGACCCGCCCTCGACAAGCAAGGAGACCGGAGACGTGGCCTCGCCATCGGCCCCTGTGCATCCCATGCGCTACCTGGCTGCCTTCCTGGTGCTGCTCATCGGCGCCTACCTGCTGGTGTTCCTGACCGGCGACAAGCAGCCCAAACCCAAGCTCGGCATCGATCTGCAGGGCGGAACCCGCGTCACCCTGACGGCCCGCACCCCTGACGGTTCCAAGCCGACCAAGGAAGCGTTGACGCAGGCGCAGCAGATCATCAACGCGCGCGTCAACGGTCTCGGTGTATCCGGGTCCGAGGTCATCATCGACGGTGACAACCTCGTCATCACCGTGCCCGGCAACGATGGCAGCGAGGCCCGCAACCTCGGTCAGACCGCCAAGCTCTATATCCGGCCCGTCGTGCAGGCAGTGCCCGCGCAGCCCAAGGAAAGCCCAGCAGCGCCCGGCGCAGGCGCGGGCGCGCCTCAGGGACGTCAGCCGGCCCCGGGGAACGAGGCGACGCCGCCGGGACCCGGCGCAGGAAAGTCCACTCCTGCCGCGCCACCGTCGCCGAAACCGCAGCCGCGGCCCTATCCGGCGCAGACCACCACGCCGCCAACGCCGCCGCCACCCGCTCCGGCGACGCAGCCCGCGACGCCGAACGCCACAGCGCCTCCCGCGGATCTGCCGCCGAAGCCGGGCAGCGGTGAGGAACGCAAGCAGCTGATCGACTTTGAGAAGCAGATCAGACAGAGTGAGGACCCGCGGATTCAGATGCTGGCCCTTCAGGTTCAGTCCTCACGCTGCTACGACCCCGACGACCCACTCGCCGGCAACGACGACCCGAACCTGCCGCTGGTCACCTGCGGTGACGACAGCCAGGGCGGAAAGGCCGCCTACCTGCTGGACAAGTCGATCATCAGCGGTGAGGAGATCAAGGACGCCAGCTCGGGTCTGGATCAGCAGCGCGGTATCTATGTGGTGAGCATGGAGTTCAAGCCCACCGGCGCGAAGGTCTGGGCCGACTACACCTCCGCGCACTGGCAGCAGGGCACCCAAACCGCATTCACGTTGGACTCCAAGGTGATCAGTGCGCCGGCGATTCGTGAGCCCATCCCCGGTGGCAAGACGGAGATCAGTGGCCAGTTCACGTCCGCTTCGGCCAAACAGCTTGCCGCCGCACTCAAGTACGGCTCGTTGCCGCTCTCGTTCGAGTCTTCTGATGCCGAAACCGTTTCGGCCACACTCGGATTGACCTCGCTCAAGGCCGGTTTGATCGCCGGTGGCATCGGATTGGCGATCGTGCTGCTGTACTCGCTGATCTACTACCGGGTGCTGGGCCTGCTGACCGCACTGTCTCTGGTGGCCTCCGGGGCCATGGTCTTCGCGATCCTGGTCCTGTTGGGCAGATACATCTCGTACACCCTGGATCTGGCGGGTATCGCCGGTCTGATCATTGGTATCGGCACCACCGCCGACTCGTTCGTGGTGTTCTTCGAACGCATCAAAGACGAGATACGAGAAGGCCGTTCCTACCGTTCGGCGGTGCCGCGCGGTTGGGCGCGTGCCCGTAAGACGATCCTGTCGGGCAACGCGGTGACCCTGTTGGCGGCTGTGGTGCTCTACGTCCTGGCCATCGGGCAGGTGAAGGGCTTCGCCTTCACGCTGGGGCTCACCACCATCCTGGATGTCGTGGTGGTCTTCCTGGTGACGTGGCCGCTTGTCTATCTGTCCTCGAAGTCCGCGACCCTGTCCAAGCCCGCGTACAACGGGCTCGGCGCGGTCCAGCAGATTGCCCGCGAACGTAAGGCGGCAGCACACGCATGAGCACTAGCAATGGCACAGTGAGCAACGGAAACGGCACCGACAAGGACGTCGTGAACGACACCACCGAAGCCGCGGAAAGCACCGCGAAGGAACCCAAGTCCACTGCGGTTGAAACCGGCAGCCCCGCACCGGAACACGGGTTTCTGTACCGCCTGTACACCGGTACCGGCGCGGTTGACGTCGTCGGTAAGCGCAAGCTGTGGTTCGGCATCAGTGGCGCCTTCATGGTCATCGCGATGGTGTCGATCGCCATCAACTGGTTTGCGTTCGGCATCGACTTCAAGGGCGGCACCAAAGTGTCGTTCCCGAAGGGTGAGGCCACCGTCCAGCAGGCCGAGGACGTTTTCAGCCAGACGCTAGGTCGCGACGCCGAATCGGTGGTCATCACCGGCAGCGGTGCAACCGCCTCGATTCAGATCCGCACGGAGACACTCGACAACGACGAATCTGCCAAGCTTCACAAGGCGCTTTTCGACAAGTTCGCGCCGAAGGGGCCGGACGGTAAGCCGTCTATCAACGCCATCAGCGATTCCACGGTGTCCGGGACCTGGGGCAGCCAGATCACCAACAAGGCGCTCTGGGCGCTGGGTGTGTTTCTGGTGCTGGCCGGTATCTACATCGCCGTCCGCTATGAGCGTTACATGTCGCTGGCCGCGCTGGCCGCGCTGGTTTTCGATCTGCTGGTCACCGCGGGTGTGTACTCGCTGGTGGGCTTCGAGGTCACCCCGGCGACGGTGATCGGGCTGCTGACCATCCTTGGATTCTCCTTGTACGACACCGTGATCGTGTTCGACAAGGTGGAGGAGAACACCCACGGGTTCCAGCACACCTCGCGGCGCACGTTCGCCGAACACGCCAACCTGGCCGTGAACCAGACCTTCATGCGTTCCATCAACACCAGCCTTATTTCAGCCATCCCGGTGCTCTCGCTCATCGTGGTCGCCATCTGGCTGCTGGGCGTCGGCACGCTGAAAGACCTGGCACTGGTTCAGCTGGTCGGCATCCTGGTGGGCACGTATTCGTCGATCTTCTTCGCGACGCCGTTGCTGGTGGCGTTGCGTGAGCGCACGGATCTCGTCGCAGGCCACACCAAGAAGGTGCTCAGCCGCCGTAAGCCCGACGCCGCACCCCCGGCCGACACGGGTTCGATAGGCAAGGCCGCCAAGGTGGCGACGTCGGCGACATCCGATGCCGCCACAACCGCAGTCCGTCCCGCCAAACCCAGGCCTGGTGCCCGCCCTCAAGGTAAGCGAAACGCACGGCGGCACTGATGGATTCACGGGGTCCAGCACGGACCGGGGCAAGACGAATCGCGCGTCTCGGCGCTATCGCGACCACGGTGCTGCTCGCGGCGGGGCTATTGACCTCCTGTTGGACCTCGGCAGCGAAAACGCTGGACTACGCCGTCGACGGTCGCCTCACCACGTACAACGTCAATAGCGTCGCGGGTAACGCCTCGGCCGGAGCACAGGCGTTCAACCGTGTGCTCACCGGTTTCGGCTTCCATGGACCGGACGGTCAGGTGATCGCCGACCACGACTTCGGCTCCGTCGAGGTCGTGGGCCGGATTCCGCTGGTACTCGACTACACCATCAACGAAAAGGCCGTCTACTCCGACGGCAAGCCAGTGACCTGCGAAGACATGGTGTTGTCCTGGTTCGCGCAATCCGGCAGGCTGCCCGATTTCGATGCCGCCAGCACGGCGGGATACGCCGATATCTCCACGGTCGACTGCAAGCCGGGACAGAAGACCGCCCGGGTCACCTTCGCGCCCGATCGCGCCTTCACCGACTGGACGCAGTTGTTCACTGCGACAACGATGTTGCCGTGGCACGTGATCGCCGACAAGCTGGGTGGGAACATCGATCTGATCGGTGCCATCGCTGCCAACGACGTGCCGACGCTGCAGAAGATCGCCGATTTCTGGAACAACCAGTGGAACCTCGGGTCCGATCTGGACCTGGCGAAGTTCCCGTCGTCGGGTCCCTACAAACTAGACGGGTACAACGACGACGGATCCGTGGTGCTCGTCGCCAATGACAAGTGGTGGGGCAACCCGCCGGTGACCAAGCGGGTCACCGTGTGGCCAAGCGGGATCGACGTGCAAAAGCGGCTGTCCGACGGTGATCTGGAGGTGGTCGACGTCGCCGCCGGGTCGGCCGGGACGCTCACCGCCCCCGATGGCTTCGTACGCACCGAGGAGCCCGGTTCGGGTGTGGAGCAGCTCATCTTCGGCGCTGGCGGATCGGTCGGAGCTCCCGATCTGCGCCGCGCCGTCGCCTTGTGCACGCCGCGCGATGCCATCGCGGGAATCGCCGGAGTGCCGGTGATGAACGCGCGGCTGGATAGCAGCATTGGGGACTCGTTCGCGTCGGTGGAGGCCGCCGCCGAGGCGGGACGGTTCATGCACTCGGACCCGATCGCGGCCCGTGCGGCCGCTGCCAACCACCCGTTGATACTCCGAGTGGGGTATCAGGCGCCCAATCCGCGTCGTGCGGCGATCGTGTCCGCCATGGCGCAGGCCTGCGAACCCGCCGGGATCACCGTGCAGGACGTCAGTTCACCCGAGATCGGGCCGCACTCGTTGCGGGACAATCAGGTTGATGCGCTGCTCAGCTCGATTGGTGGTGCTCCCGGAAGCGGGTCGACCGGATCGTGGCTCATGGATGCGTACGCGCTGCGCTCGCGCGAAGGAAAGAACCCGGCGAACTACGCCAACGGTCAGATCGACGGCATCATTGCCGCGCTGGCGGTGACCACCAACGCCAAGGACCAGAGCCGGCTGCTCGGTGACGCCTCGGCGATCCTGTGGAATGACCTGCCGACACTGCCGTTGTACCGGCAGCCGCGTGTGTTGATCGCGCCGAAGTCGATGTACGCCGCCACACCGAGCGTCACCCGATGGGGTGCGGGCTGGAACATGGATCGTTGGGTGCTTCCCGCATGACATCTGCGGACGCCGTCACGGCCGTCATTGACAGGCTCACCCGCGAGGTCGCCGACTTTCCCGAACCTGGGGTGCAGTTCAAGGACCTGACGCCGCTGTTCGCGGACGCCGACGGACTGTCGCGCGTCACCGATGCATTGGCGGAGGCGGCATCGGGCGCCACGCTCATCGCCGGGATCGATGCGCGTGGCTTTCTGCTCGGCGCCGCCGTGGCGATCCGGCTCGGCGTAGGCGTGCTGGCGGTGCGCAAGGCCGGCAAGTTGCCACCGCCGGTGCATTCGCAGACCTACAAGCTTGAGTACGGCTCCGCGGCGCTGGAGATCCCCGCAGACGGCGTGCAACTCGCCGGCCATCGGGTGGCGATCATCGACGATGTGCTGGCCACCGGGGGAACGCTGGCGGCAACCGCGAGGCTGCTGAGCACGGCGGGAGCCGAAGTGATCGGTGCGGGTGTGGTGCTGGAATTGTCGGATCTCGGCGGCCGTGCGGCCGTGGCGCCGCTGCCATTAACTGCGCTGCGCGCGATCTGAGAGATAATCTATTGCGGTAGGAGGTGAACCGTGGCTGACGAGCACGTGCCCAGCGAGAATCAGGTCGCGGTCGAATCCCTGCCTGCCCTGAACGATCCCGGTCCGGTAACCGAGTCTCTGCGGGTAAGCGGCACCATGAGCGCATCGCGCCGGGTGCGGGCGCGGCTGGCGCGGCGGATGACCGCGCAGCGCAGCGGAGTCAGCCCGGTCCTCGAACCGCTCATCTCCGTCCATCGCGAGTTCTACCCCAAGGCCGACCGGGCGGTGCTGCAGCGTGCCTACGAGGTGGCAGAAAGCCGGCACGCCGAACAATTCCGCAAGTCGGGTGACCCCTACATCACCCATCCGGTCGCCGTGGCGAACATCCTGGCCGAGTTGGGCATGGATACCACCACGCTGGTAGCCGCGATCCTGCACGACACCGTCGAAGACACCGGCTACAGCCTGGAGCAGCTGACCGCCGAATTCGGCACCGAGGTGGCCCACCTCGTTGATGGTGTGACCAAGCTCGACAAGGTGGTGCTGGGCAACGCCGCCGAAGGCGAAACCATCCGCAAGATGATCATCGCCATGGCGCGCGACCCGCGGGTGCTCGTCATCAAGGTGGCCGATCGGCTGCACAACATGCGCACCATGCGGTTCTTGCCGCCCGAGAAACAGGCTCGCAAGGCCCGCGAGACGCTGGAAGTGATTGCGCCGCTGGCGCACCGGCTGGGTATGGCCACGGTCAAGTGGGAGCTCGAAGACCTGTCCTTCGCGATCCTGCACCCCAAGAAGTACGAAGAGATCGTGCGCCTGGTGGCAGACCGGGCACCGTCGCGCGATACCTATCTGGCCAAGGTGCGTGCGGAAATCGTTGCCACCCTCAATGGTTCGCGCATCAGCGCCACCGTCGAGGGGCGTCCCAAGCATTACTGGTCGATCTACCAGAAGATGATCGTCAAGGGTCGCGACTTCGACGATATCCACGACTTGGTGGGTGTGCGCATCTTGTGCGACGAGATCCGCGACTGTTACGCCGCGGTCGGCGTGGTGCACTCGCTGTGGCAGCCCATGGCGGGCCGATTCAAGGACTACATCGCCCAACCGCGGTTCGGCGTCTACCAGTCCTTGCACACGACGGTGGTTGGTCCGGAGGGCAAGCCCCTGGAAGTGCAGATCCGCACTCGGGATATGCACCGCACTGCCGAATACGGCATCGCCGCGCACTGGCGATACAAGGAGGCCAAGGGCCGCAACGCGGTTCCGCCCACCCACGCCGCCGCCGAGATCGACGACATGGCGTGGATGCGTCAGCTGCTCGACTGGCAGCGTGAGGCGGCCGACCCCGGCGAGTTCCTGGAGTCGCTGCGCTACGACCTGGCGGTACAGGAGATCTTCGTCTTCACACCCAAGGGCGACGTCATCACCCTGCCCGCCGGGTCGACCCCGGTGGACTTCGCCTACGCGGTGCACACCGAGGTGGGTCACCGTTGCATCGGTGCACGCGTCAACGGCCGGTTGGTGGCACTGGAACGCAAGCTCGAAAACGGGGAGGTGGTGGAGGTTTTCACCTCCAAGGCCGCCAGCGCCGGACCTTCGCGGGACTGGCAGACATTTGTGGTGTCGCCGCGCGCCAAGGCCAAGATCCGCCAGTGGTTCGCCAAGGAACGCCGCGAGGAGGCGCTCGAGGCTGGTAAGGATGCCATCGCGCGCGAGGTGCGCCGCGGTGGTCTTCCGTTGCAGCGCTTGGTTAATGGCGAGGGTATGGCCTCGCTGGCCCGAGAGCTGCGCTACCAGGACACGTCACAGCTCTACACTGCGGTCGGCGAGGGGCATGTCTCGGCTCGGCACGTGGTACAGCGTCTTGTCGCACAGCTCGGTGGCGTGGACAGCGCCGAGGAGGAGCTGGCGGAACGCTCCACCCCCTCGACCATGCCCATCCGGCAGCGGCGTTCCGAGGATGTCGGGGTGGCGGTGCCCGGGGCGCCGGGCGTGTTGACCAAGCTTGCCAAGTGCTGCACCCCGGTACCGGGGGATCAGATTCTCGGGTTCGTCACCCGCGGCGGGGGAGTCAGCGTGCACCGCACCGACTGCACCAATGCCGAATCGCTGCAGCAGCAGTCGGAACGGATCATCGAGGTGCACTGGGCGCCATCGTCGTCCTCTGTCTTCTTGGTGGCCATCCAGGTCGAGGCGCTAGACCGGCACCGGCTGCTCTCTGATGTGACCCGGGCCCTGGCCGATGAACGAGTGAACATCTTGTCGGCCTCGGTGACCACCTCGAACGACCGAGTTGCCATCAGCCGGTTCACCTTTGAGATGGGCGACCCCAAGCATCTCGGCCATGTCCTCAATGTGGTGCGCAACGTCGAGGGTGTCTACGACGTGTATCGGGTGACCAGCGCCGCCTAATAGGCGCCGAACCACGCGGTTAGGCGTTGAATGCCTTGAGCGCGATTCGGGTGGCCGCGGCGATGGTCGGCTTACCTTTCGTAGACTTCGGATCGTCGGGAATCGCCAGCACCGCAACGACAATCGGCGCACGTCCCGGCGGCCAGATCACCGCGATGTCGTTGGTTTCACCCTTGAACCCGCCGCCGGTCTTGTCGCCGACAGTCCATCCGGCGGGAACTCCCGCGCGGACTGACTGGTCACCGGTGGTGTTGCGCTTCAACCAGTCGGTGAGTAGATCGCGCCCCGGCGCATCCAGCCCTTCGTCGAGGCCCAGCCTGCGCAGATTGGTCGCCAGCTGCAACGGCGTCGAGGTGTCCAAATCGCCATCGGGGATATTCAAATCCTCCTCGAGGCGATCCATGCGAGAAACGTTGTCGCCCAAGCTTCGGACGTACTTCTCCGTCTCCTTCGGGCCGCCGAGCTCGGCGATCAGCAGATTGGCGCCGGTGTTGTCGCTGTAGCGGATCGTCGCATCGCACAACTCCGCAACGGTCATGCCTTCGCCAACGTGCTGGGACGCGATGGGCGCCCACTCCATGATGTCGGCCTGTGTGTACTGAATTCGCTTGTCCAACAGGCCCGGTTCGCTGAGTCGACGGTGCAAGATGGCCGAAACGATGAACGTCTTCACCGTCGAGCACATGATGAAACGTTCATTGGCCCGGTGGCTCAGCGTGTCACCAGACCCGGTGTCCAATGCGTGCACGCCGAGGCGTCCACCGAAATCCTTTTCCAGCGAGGCCAGTTCGGTCGATTTCTGTTGGCGGTCGTCGGCGCGTGAACAACCGACGGCCGCCACACCGACTGCCGAGAGACCACCGACGAGCACCGCGCGACGCGAGATCATGTCAGTCGAGCTGCAGGTCGATGATCTTCACTTCCTGGGCAGGCTCGCCGTCGCTGGAGCCGCGTGCGCTCGGCTTGATGCCGTTCTTGGCGATCTTGGCCAGGGTGTCCAGGCCGGTCTTGTCGATGGTGCCGAATTTGGTGTAGTTCGGCGGCAACTTCGAGTCGGCGTACACCATGAAGAACTGACTGCCGTTGGTGTTGGGCCCCGAGTTGGCCATGGCCAGCGTGCCGGCCGGATAGTCGATGGGGCTGCTGCTCGAATCGCCCGGTGTCACCGGGTACTCGTCAGTGAACTGGTAGCCGGGGCCGCCTGTGCCGGTCGCGGTGGGATCACCGCACTGCAGGACCGAAAGCTGGCCGCCGCCGGTGATGCGATGACAGGTGGTGTTGTCGAAAAACCCCTTCTGGGCCAGACTGACGAAGCTGTTGACGGTGCAGGTGGCCCGCGCGTTATCCAGTTCCAGACCGATGTTGCCCTGGTTGGTCTTCATGCTCATGCTGATCTGCGCCGGGGTGTTGGGGATCTTGCCCGAGCGCGGCGGGTCCACCTTCTTTGCGGCCGAGCCGGCGGCCGGATACGTGCATTCGGCCTCGCTGGCCGACGGGGCAGGCTGCGCCTGGTCGGTCTGCTTATCGCCCTTGTTGATGGCGAACCACGCGGTGATGGCTACGGCGACTACGACGGCGACGACCGCGACACCGCTGATCGCCCAGATCCGCTGCTTGCGGGCGCGTTCGGCACGGTTCTCCAGCTGTCGCTCCAGCTTGCGCTTGGCAGTCTGACGTCGCTGCTCGTTGGTCGGCACCGTCTCTCCTTCTAGGGCTTCCGTTGAAGAATCAATGAAGAATCTAGGTCGCCAGAGAGTGTGCCAGCCACACCTGAGAGAAGGTGCAGGACCCGCCGCCTAAGCTGGTCGGGTGCTGATCATAGGATTTCCCGCGGGCATGTTCGCCACGAACTGCTACATCGTGGCGCCTCATGAGGGCGGCCCTGCCGTCATTGTCGACCCAGGCCAGGACGCCATCCCCGGTGTCAAGGAGATCCTCGCTGAACGCGACCTCACTCCCGAGGCGGTGCTGCTGACGCACGGGCATCTGGATCACACCTGGACGGCGCAGCCGCTTGCCGACGAATACGGGATTCCCGTCTACATCCATCCCGACGACCGCGCGATGCTCGCCGACCCGCTCGCCGGGATCGGCCCTGGGCTGGGCCAGTTCATTCAAGGCCAGGAATTCACCGAGCCCAAGGAGCTCGTCGAGATCGGTGATGGCGACAAACTGGAGCTCGCCGGGATCACGCTCACCGTCGATCACACGCCGGGGCACACTCGCGGCTCCGTCGTCTTCGGTATCGAAGTGGACAGCGACAACGGACCCATCGACGTGGTGTTCAGCGGCGACACGCTCTTCCAGATGTCGATCGGGCGCACCGATCTGCCCGGCGGAAACCATCAGCAGCTGCTCGACTCGATCGCAGCCAAACTGCTGACCCGAGATGACTCCACCGTCGTACTGCCGGGCCATGGGAACGCCACAAGCATCGGCGATGAGCGGCGCGCCAACCCATTCCTCGAGGAAATCCAGTGAGCGAAAAGACCTTTAGTGCCCCCAAGGGCATTCCGGATTACACACCACCCGATTCGGCGCAGTTCCTGGCCGTCCGCGACGGACTGCTGGAGCAGGCACGGCTGGCCGGATACGGCTACATCGAGCTGCCGATCTTCGAGGACACCGGGCTGTTCGCCCGCGGGGTGGGCGAGTCCACCGATGTGGTGAGCAAGGAGATGTACACCTTCGCCGACCGTGGTGATCGGTCGGTGACGCTGCGTCCCGAGGGCACGGCCTCGGTGATGCGCGCCGTCATCGAGCACGGACTGGACCGCGGCCAGCTTCCGGCGAAACTTCGTTACGCCGGGCCCTTTTTCCGGTATGAGCGTCCGCAAGCAGGCCGCTACCGCCAGCTGCAGCAGGTGGGGGTGGAAGCCATCGGTGTCGACGATCCGGCGCTGGACGCCGAGGTGATCGCGATCGCCGATGCCGGGTACCGCTCCCTGGGCCTGACCGGCTTTCGCCTGGAGATCAGCTCATTGGGCGACGCCTCCTGCCGCCCGCAATACCGAGAGCTGTTGCAAGAATTCCTCTTCGGCTTGGACCTGGATGAGGCAACGCGGGAACGCGCCCGCATCAACCCCATTCGGGTGCTCGACGACAAGCGACCCGAGGTACGCGAGATGACGGCCAACGCGCCGCTCATGCTCGATCACCTCTCCGAGGAAGCCAAGGCCCATTTCGACCAGGTCCTCGGTCATTTGGATGCGCTGGGGGTGCAGTACGTGGTGAGCCCGCGTCTGGTACGCGGCCTGGACTACTACACCAAGACCACCTTCGAGTTCGTGCACGACGGGCTGGGTGCGCAATCCGGTATCGGTGGCGGTGGGCGCTACGACGGACTGATGGCGCAGCTCGGCGGACAGTCGTTGTCGGGTATCGGGTTTGGGCTCGGTGTGGATAGAACTCTGCTCGCGTTGCACGCCGAGGGTGTCACGGTGGGAGATGGCGGGCGCTGCGAAGTGTTCTGTGTACCCCTGGGGCAGGATGCCAAATCGGTACTGGTGAAGGTGGCGGCACAGCTGCGGAGCGCGGGGATTCGCACCGATATCGCGTACGGAGACCGCGGACTCAAGGGTGCGATGCGCGGTGCGGACCGTTCGGGTGCCTCGATTGCACTCGTGGCGGGGGACCGGGAAATCGCTGAGGGAAACATTGAGCTCAAGACGCTGGCCGACGGCGTGCAGCAACCCGTGTCGATCGGTTCGATTGTCGGCGAAGTAACGGCGCGGCTAGCATCGCGGATATGACAGGCATGGGACGTATCACAGGAGCACTGCTCGCCACTGCAAGTACCGCAACCCTGACGCTGTCGTCGATGGCCATGGCCCCGATGGCGGAGGCAGCCCCGCACCAGGTGAAATACGTCATCAGCTCCGATCGTGACTTCCTGTCGCAGACCCTGGTCCTGCAGAACGAGCCGCCGAACAAGGCTGCGTACGACTCGGAGTCGAGCAAGTACCTGGTGCGCAACTCGACTCGCATCGCGCCCGACGCGCCGTTCGTTGTCGAGACCTCGCTGAACGACCCGACGCAATGGGCATACGTGAGCGCCAGCGCAGCGGCCAAGGCCGTTACCGGCGCGCCTGTCTTCCACTGCGAGGTCTACGTGGACGGCACTCTCGCCACCCAGGCTGATGGGGAGACCGCGGTCACCTGCTCACTGCGCAAGTGGTGACTCACTAGTCCCTGACTCGAAAACTCTGTCGCACCACTGGCTTTGAGCACGAGGGGTGCGACAGATCTTTATGCGGCCCGAGCACATCCTGTGCCGTCTACCTTTTGGCTGGGGCCGCTAGTCCTGGGTCAGCGCCCGATACTTCTCGGGCCGGGTACGCCGGATACGTTCGGCCACGAGCCCATCCGTCAGGTGATCATGTTCGATCAGCCGGCGAACACGTAGACCCAGGCCGTCGCGCCGGAGCGCAGCGGCACCGAAATGCGCCGGTAGTCATCGACTTCGTACTCGTCGGCAGCGGCCAGCTGTTCGGCCGTGACGGAGAAAACCGTCCCGGGAACCTCCGCCGCGGCATCGGCCGACGGGCGCAGGATGGGATGGCGGTCGCTGCCACTGGCCGCGATGACATGCGGGTCGGTGATGGTCACGTAGTCCAGATCGAATCCCACGATGGCATCAGTATGCCCGTCGAGCTCTTGCCCGAAGGTGGTGCGTTGCACTTCGGGCTGCTGCAGGGTGCCGTAGGAAAACAGGAGTTCGGTCGCGGTATCCGTCACGCCCTAAGTCAATCAGGCCGCCGTCGGGGACGCGTATGGTGTCAGCCGCCGAGATGCACGGATCCGTCGGGATCGACCCGCCAACCGGGGTTGTGGGCGATTTCCCAGATCAGCCCGTTGGGGTCCTGGATGTGCGCGTGAAAGACCCCGCCGAACTGCCCGGGCTGCGGCGGTGTGAGGATCGTGCCGCCCGCGGCAGCCATGGTGCCGGCCAACGCGCTCACATCTGCCGCGGAATCGACGTTGTGCGCCAGCGCGATTCCCGAGACTCGTGCATGGTCGCCGGACGTGGCGAGGTCCTCGTTGAACTTGTCCGCGAGGAAGAAGCCCAGCAATTGTCCCGGCGCGCTGTGGTAGAAGATGATTTCACCCTCGACATCCAGTAGCGGGGCCCAGCCCAGCGAACCATAGAAATCGCGGGTGGCATCCAGATCCGTTGCGGCGATGGTGACAAAGTGCAACTGCTGCTTCATGACACCAAGCCTAGATTCGCGTTCTGACATAACGCGGGGATTGACAGGACATCGAACATATGTTCGCATAGGGGTATGCGGTGGGACGGTCAGACGCTGGACGCTGACGATGGCGCGCTCCCTGGCTTGGAGCGTATCGGTCTGGTGCGTAGTGTGCGCACACCCGAATTCGAGGGCATCACCTTCCATGAGGTGCTGTGCAAGTCTGCGCTCAACAAGGTTCCGGCCGTGTCGATGCTGCCGTTTCGGTTCACGGTCAATGCGTTTCGCGGTTGTGCGCATGCCTGCCGCTATTGTTTCGCCCGGTCGACACATGAGTACCTGGAATTCGACAGCGGTGCTGATTTCGACAACCAGATCGTCGTGAAGACCAATCTGGTTGCGGTGCTCAGGAGGGAACTGGCGCGCAAGTCATGGTGCCGTGAGACGGTCGCGCTCGGCACCAACACCGATCCGTATCAGCGCGCCGAAGGGCGTTATCAGCTGATGCCGGGAGTCATTGCGGCGCTGGCAGATTCGGGCACGCCGATATCCATTCTGACCAAAGGTACCCTGCTGCGCAGGGACCTGCCGCTGCTGGCCGAGGCGGCGCTGCAGGTCCCAGTGAGTTTGGGGGTATCGCTGGCGATAGGGGATGAGTTGCTGCACCAGGAAGTTGAGTCGGGGGTGCCGTCGCCGCAGGCGAGGCTGTCGCTAATCGCCGCGGCACGCGAGGCCGGATTCGAACCGAATGTGATGGTGGCGCCGGTGCTTCCGTTTCTCACCGACACCGTGGAACATCTCGATGATCTGTTGAGCCGCATCGCGGATGCCGGCGCGGCGGGTGTGACGGTCTTTCCTCTGCATTTACGCGGGACGACACGCGGCTGGTTCATGTCCTGGATATCGGATTCCCATCCCGAGCTTGTCAGCCGATATCGCGAGCTGTACCGCAAAGGTGCATACGTACCCGCCGAGTATCGGGCATGGCTGCGTGAGCGAGTGGCGCCGCTGGTGAACAAGTACGGGCTGGCGTCACACCGGGAGGAAACTCCAGCGAGGACACCGAAAACGGCGCCGGTGCTGGAGCCCACCCTGTTCTAGCGAGCCCCTGAATCTAGTTCAGGCTCTGGGCATTGAAGGTGTCGCAGGTGCGGTAATCGCCGGTGCTGTATCCCTGTGTGAACCAACGCTGGCGCTGCTCGGACGAGCCATGTGACCACGCCTCGGGGTTGACCCGTCCGGTCGCCCGCTTCTGGATGCGGTCATCGCCGACCGACGACGCCGCCGACAGCGCGTCCCGAATGTCCTGATCTGTCAAGGGCTTCAGGAAGGGGACACCGGTATTTTCCTGGACGGTGGTCGACGCGTGCTTCGCCCAGACACCGGCGTAGCAGTCGGCCTGCAGCTCGGTGCAGACGCCGCCACCGGCCTGTCCCTCCGCGCAGCGATGGTTTTTGCCCAGCACGCCGAACAGGTTCTGCACATGGTGACCGAACTCGTGGGCCACCACATACTCCTGTGCCAACGGACCTCCGCTGGAACCGAATTGGTCAACCAGGACCTGAAAGAAACTGGTGTCGAAGTAGGCGGTGCGGTCGGCGGGGCAGTAGAAGGGGCCCACCTCGGTGGTGGCCGCGCCGCATCCGGTGTTCACCTGGTTACTGAACAGCTTGACGTTCGGCCGTGGGTACTTCGGGCCGAGGATCTGTGTCCAGACGGCGTCCACCGAGTTCCCGGTGGCGATGATGCGGCAGTCCAACGCCTTGTTCGCGTCGGCACCAGTCTTGCAGTGGCTGAAATCCTGGGTCTGCTCCTGGGCCGGACCCACCTGCTGCTGGCCCTGTTGCTGGAGAACCTGGCTGGGGTCGCCGCCAAGCAGCATCACCACCACCGCGATCAGTAACCCGCCCACACCGCCACCGATGGCCATCTTGGGGCCGCGGCCCATGCCACCGCCCGAGGTGGTGCTGGTGTCGATCTGCATGCCTTCGTTGAAGGTCATTGGTCTGCCACTCCCATGTGTTCCGGGGCGATCGTTGCTCGCGCTGCCGCCCACCTTTGCATACTCCAGCGACGCCCGGGTCGCTAGAGGGTCGGCGAGTTTTTCACCCACGGCTCGGCTTGTCGTCACCGGCAGCTCGCCCCCACCCGCACTACGATTCGATACGTGGCCGTTGACGTCGCCCTACCGACAATCGTCCGCACGCCATTGGGGGATCTGCGCGGCACTATCGACGGTGGGGTCTCGGTCTGGCGTGGGGTGCCGTACGCGCAGCAGCCCGTCGAACAGCTTCGATTCCTGGCCCCCGTCCCGTTGGAGCCCTGGGACGGTGTGCGCGATGCCATCGAGCACGCTCCGTTGCCCCCACAAGGAAAATCGTTCGTAGGCGCCGGACGCGATGACCCGAAGATTCGCGGCGAAGAGTGCCTGACTCTCACCGTGTGGTCGCCGGACGTGCGTGCCAGCCTGCCGGTGATGGTGTGGATACCCGGCGGTGCCTTCGTGTTCGGCGCCGGCCAGCTGGAGTTGTACAGCGGGGCGCGGCTCGCCGCCAACGGCAACGTCGTCGTCGTCAATGTCACGTACCGCATCGGAGCCCTGGGCGGGTTGGAGCTCAGCGCGCTGGGGGAGGGCTTCGACGACAACCTGGCCCTACGCGATCAGATCGCGGCGCTCACGTGGGTGCGGGACAACATCGCGGCCTTCGGCGGCGACCCCGATCACGTCACGATCTTCGGTGAGTCGGCCGGGGCGACATCTGTGCTCGCGCTGCTGGCGAGCCCGGCGGCGGAAGGACTGTTCGGTCGTGCCATTGCGCAGAGCCCGGCTCTGCCACTGATCGCCGACAAGGCACTGCGCGACAGGCGTGCGCATCGGTACCTTGAGCTACTCGATGTCACCGACCCGAGCAGGCTCAAGGTCCTGCCGCAGCGCGAACTGCGGCGCGGCGCGGCCAAACTGCAAATTGAGAGCGCGACCGAGACCCCGGTCCTCGGATACGGACTCGCGCACGGCACCGAGTTGCTGCCGCATCACCCGATCGAGGCGGCTCGGCGCGGCGAGGTGCATCAGGTGCCGCTCATCATCGGGTCCAACAGCCATGAGGCGTCGATGTTCGCCCGCGTGAAACCGCCGATGCTGCCCACCACGGAGCCGACGGTCAACGGCTACTTCAATCGAGTGGGCCCGGAGTATCAAGACGCGATCATCGCCTCCTACCCGGGATATCCGAGCCGCCAGGCACTCGTCGCGGTGGGCTCCGATGCCATGTTCGCCGCCCCCATGTGGGCCTTCGCCGACGCCTACAGCGCCTTCGTCGATACCTACATGTACCGCTTCGATCACACCGCGTGGGGGCTCAAACTCCTTGGCCTTGGCGCCACCCACGGCAGTGAGATCGTGCACGTCCAGCACAGCTATGGATCCTTCGTGGGGATGTTGTTGAGCCCGTTGGGTGCGCGGATGATGCCGTCCGTCGGGCGTCGCATGCAACGGGCCTGGCTGGACTTCGCCACCGGAGCAGGGCCGCAGGACTGGCCCACCTACGGCGCAGACGGTCGACGAACCCGGATCATCCGGTCCCGATCCGATGTCACCATCGAAGACCCGGACTCGGTGCGCCGCATCGCCTGGGCTCAGGTGCACTGAGCCTCGAGCTTGAGCGCGAGCCTGGCGCGGAAATTCGGTCCGAAAGTCGCGTGAGGCTCGCACTCGTCAGGGCGGGAGACCCGGGCCGCTAGGCTCGGTAGCCGTAAGGGCTCGCCATCAGGGCAGGCCCATTGGTCCCATGAAGAGGGGATGTTTCGTGCTGCGCACTCATGACGCCGGTTCGTTGCGGGAGTCGGACGCCGGGCAGAGAGTGACGCTTGCCGGCTGGGTGGCCCGGCGGCGTGACCACGGTGGCGTCATCTTCATCGATCTGCGTGACGCCTCCGGGGTGTCCCAGGTCGTGTTCCGCGATGAGGCGGTGCTCGAGCAGGCCCATCGGTTGCGCGCCGAGTTCTGCGTCGAGGTCACCGGTGTCGTGGAGGTCCGGCCCGATGGCAACGCCAACGACGAGATCGCCACCGGTCAGATCGAGGTCAACGCCGCCGAACTGAAGGTGCTCAACGAGAGCGCGCCGCTGCCGTTCCAGCTCGACGAGACCGCGGGCGAAGAAGCGCGCCTGCGGTACCGCTACCTGGACCTGCGCCGCGAGGGGCCGGGCAATGCAATCAGGTTGCGCTCCAAGGCGAACGCCGCGGCACGCACCGTGCTGTCCCGCCATGATTTCGTCGAGGTGGAGACCCCGACACTGACACGTTCGACACCTGAGGGAGCACGCGACTTCCTGGTCCCGGCGCGTCTGCAGCCGGGCAGCTTCTACGCGCTGCCGCAGAGCCCGCAGCTGTTCAAGCAGCTGCTCATGGTCGCCGGCATGGAGCGGTACTACCAGATCGCGCGCTGCTACCGGGATGAGGATTTCCGCGCGGACCGGCAGCCCGAGTTCACCCAGCTCGACATCGAGATGAGCTTCGTGGACCAGGACGATGTCATTGCGCTGGCCGAGGAGATCCTCGTCGCACTGTGGGACCTGATCGGCTATCACGTGCCGACGCCCATCGCCCGCATCACGTATGCCGAGGCGATGCGCCGATACGGCAGTGACAAGCCGGACCTGCGGTTCGGGCTGGAGCTGGTGGAGTGCACCGACTACTTCTCCGAGACCAGCTTCCGGGTGTTCCAGGCTCCTTACGTGGGCGCGGTGGTGATGCCCGGGGGCGCCGATCAGCCACGCCGCACCCTGGACGGTTGGCAGGAGTTCGCCAAGCAGCGCGGGCACAAGGGGCTCGCTTACGTACTGGTGGCCGAGGACGGCACCCTCGGTGGACCTGTCGCCAAGAATCTGTCCGACGCGGAACGTGACGGGCTGGCCGCGCACGTCGGCGCCAACCCGGGTGACTGCATCTTCTTCTCGGCAGGCGCCGCCAAGTCCTCGCGCGCGTTGTTGGGCTCGGTGCGTGGTGAGGTAGCGCAGCGCCTCGGGCTGATCGACCCCGACGCCTGGGCTTTCACCTGGGTGGTGGACGCTCCGCTCTTCGAACCCGCCGGTGACGCGACTGCCGCCGGTGACGTGGCCGTCGGCTCGGGCGCGTGGACCGCGGTGCACCACGCCTTCACCTCGCCGAAACCGGAGTCGGAGAACACCTTTGACACCGATCCGGGGTCGGCACTGGCCTACGCCTACGACATCGTGTGCAATGGGCACGAGATCGGTGGCGGTTCGATCCGTATTCACCGCCGCGATGTTCAGGAACGGGTGTTCCAGGTGATGGGCATCAGCAACGAGGATGCTCAGGAGAAATTCGGGTTCCTGCTGGACGCTTTCGCCTTCGGTGCGCCTCCGCACGGTGGCATCGCCTTCGGCTGGGACCGGGTGACCGCGTTGCTGGCCGGTACATCCTCGATCCGCGAGGTCATAGCCTTCCCGAAGTCCGGTGGCGGCGTGGATCCGCTGACCGACGCACCGGCCCCGATCACGGCGGCCCAGCGCAAGGAATCCGGGATCGACGCCAAACCCGACAAGGCCGACAAGGTGGGTAAGCCGGCGGACGCGTAGCGCACGTGCTGCACATCAGGGTGATCGCGCCTGCCGATCTGTCGGATCAGGTGGTGGAATTCCTGTCCACCACCACCGGCGTCGCGCACATCATCCGTGTGCCCAAGGCTGCGATCAGCCCGGCCGGCGATGTCATCACTGCCGATGTCGCTCGCGAGACCGCCAATGAGGTGCTCGACGGGCTCAAGTCGATCGATATCGACAAGCGTGGATCGATCACCGCCGAGGTGCTCGACACGGTCATCTCGCAGACCGCCTATGAGGCCGAGGACGACGCGGAAGGCGACCCTGCCGACGCCGTCATCTGGGACGAGCTGATCGGGCGCACCCGGGAAGAGTCCACCCTCAACCTGACATTTCTGGCCTTCTTATGCCTGGCCTGCCTGATCGCCGCGGTCGGTGTAGTCACCGATTCGCCGGTCACCATCGTGGGTGCCATGGTGGTCGGACCCGAGTTCGGCCCGCTTGCCGCGCTGGCGGTTTCAATTGTGCGGCGCACATGGCCGCTGGCCCGGCGGTCGCTACTGGCGTTGCTTGTCGGTTTCCCGGTGGCGATGGGGGTCACCGCCGTTGGCACGTTGGCCGCCGAGGCCGCCGGGTGGGTCACGTTGACGAGTGTGCGTGAGCTGCAGCAGGTCGACTTCGTGTTCCAGGTGGGGCCGTTCTCACTGGTGGTCGCGTTGTTGGCCGGCGCCGCGGGCATGCTCTCGTTGATGTCTGCGAAATCGGCAGCCCTGGTAGGCGTTTTCATCTCGGTCACCACTGTGCCGGCGGCGGGGCTTGCGGTGGTGGCGGCCACGGTGGGGGAATGGGATATCGCCGGACTGTCCGCGCTGCAGCTGGCGGTCAACCTTTTCGGCATCGTCCTGGCTGGGGTGTTGGTGCTGCTGGTGCGGCCGCGAGGGCTGCGCTAGGCGATCTCGTCGATGTTGGTGACTCGCTGATCGAACTCGGCATCGACATCGGCGTGAGCCAATGCGGGGTCACCGTATTCGTCCGGCCGCGAAACGAAGACGGTTCCCATCCCGATTTCTCGCGCGGCCCGCAGGTCATAAGGATGCGCCGCCACCATCGCCGCTTCAGCGGGCTCTACCCCCAGGTAGCGCAGTGCACGCTGGTACACCACCGGGTGCGGCTTGAAGTGCCCGACCACCTCGGCGGTCAGCACCGCGTCCCACGAAATGCCCAGGCGTTTGAACAGATTCACCATGGTGGCCATATCGGTGTTGGACAACGTCGCGATGACGGCCCGCGACCGCAGGGCCGACAGGCCCGCGGGCACGTCGGGCCACGGAACCAGCCGTTGCCAGCTGGATGCGACCGCATTCGCGATGGCACGCTCCGGACGTACCAATCCAAATGTCCCGCAGACATCGGCGAAACCGGCCGCATACAGATCCTGCACCCGGGTCCAGTCGTCGACCGACTGAGTCAGGCTCGAGACACGCTCGAAATAGTCTGTGCGCCAGGCCCGTGTGAATGCTGCCGCGTCAACATCGGGAGCGTACTCGGCAACCGCGTGTGACACCGGTTCGAAGAAGTCGAGCAGCGTGCCCTGCACGTCGAACAGGTATGCCTTGTAGCGCAACGCGACTCCCTCTAGTAGGTGCTCTTGGGCGGATCGGTGCGAGTTACCGCGGTGACCTCGATGACGGGAATCGACGAGGGGCCGCGATAGCTCTGCCCGTCCGGCACGGTTCCGGTCACCGACACCCAGGTGTTCTCCGGAAGCGCAGACGCGGAAACCGCCGCGGGCCCAGACATCTGCAGGCGTGCCAGCTGTGCATCCGCGGCACAACAGACGATGACGATCTTGGCCAGGTCGGTGCGTTCACCCTCTTTGAACGTGAACCCGGTGACGGTGATCGTGCGGCCCTTCAGAGTGTCCGAGGAGCCTGCGGCGATGCGCATCAGCACCTCCGGCAGCGGCACCCTGGGCGCGTCGCCCGGCGGCAGCGGGGGAAAGGCACGCCGGGGAGTGTTGACGGACGCAGTGATGTTGGCCGGCGCGATGGAGCGCGCGCTCAGGGCCGGCGGCACAATGAAGATCAGCAGAACGACGGGCAGCACCAAAAACCATGTGGCGCCGTGCTTATGGGTGTGACCATCGTGACCGTCGTGATCGTGGTCGGTGTGGCCGTTGCGGACATCGCGGATGACGGCGGCCAGCCCGAGACCGATCACGACGACCGCCGACCCGGCCAGCCATGGGAGTAGCCCGGGTTTGACGTAGCGGGTGAACGTTCCGGTCACCGCGATCATCGCCACGCTGACCCCCAACAGGATCAGTAGCGTGTTCTCGGTATCGCGTCTCATGAGACTCCCAGCACCGCGACGCCGACACCCGTGGCGACGAGCGTGGCCACCACGAACGTCAGCGGCGCGAAACGGGCCGCGAAGGCCCGCCCAAACATGCCCGACTGCATCGCGATGAGCTTCACGTCGACGGCCGGTCCCACCACAAGAAACACCAGTCTCGGAATCAGCGGCATCATCGTGATGCTCGCGGCGACGAAGGCGTCGGCCTCCGAACACAATGCCAGCACCACCGCCAGCAGTGCCATGGTCACCACGCCGACCACCAGATTGCCCGCCAGATGCTCGAACACCCACGTGGGCACCAGCACGTGCAACGCCGCCGCGGCGACTGCCCCGATGGCCAAGTACGAGGCCGCCTGCAGGAAATCGTGCCGCGCCGCCTCGGTGAATGTCGTCCAGCGCGAGGAGGATCCGGCGTGCGCGGTGGGCAGCCTGCGCGTCACCCAACTGTCCCGGCCCCAGCGCGACCAGGCCATGCCCATCACCATCGCGGTCAACAGGGATGCCACCGCACGTGCCAACACCATCTTCGGCTGGCCGGGGAAGGCCACGGCCGTGGCGACCAACACCACCGGATTGATGGCCGGTGCCGACAGCATGAACGTGAGTGCGGCCGCACCGACGGATCCGGGTCCGTACAGCCGGCGCGCCACGGGAACCGAACCACATTCACAGCCGGGCAGTGCGGCACCGCTGATGCCGGCCACCGCGACCGCGGCGGCGGACCGATTCGGCAGCCACCGGGCTAGCCGTTCCGGGGTGACGAATGTCGCGACGAGGCCACTCACGATCACGCCGAGTGCAAGGAAGGGGACGGCCTGGACGAACACCCCGCAGAACACCGTTCCGGCGGTGGCGAGCTTCTCGTTGCCGTCGACGATCCCACGTAACCAGCCCGCTGCCAGGGCCATCGAGATGAGTGCCACCACCAGGACTTCGGTCGAACCGAACCAACGTCGATCCTGAGAGGTGGCCACCGTCACCCAGCCATCCTGACAGTGCAACCTGAGAACGCGGCGCAGCAGTGGCACTCTGGTGGGGTGACCGATGACACACCTTTCAACGAGCAGCCCGCCGCCGTGATCAACGAATTCAACGACGGGATAGCCCGGGAGTTCCATGCCAATGGCGGCGAAGTCGGCGGACAGTTCGCCGGCGTGCCGATCTTGCTGCTGACGAACACCGGTGCCAAGAGCGGGCAGAAACGCTTGAATCCGCTGGCTTACTTCGACATCGACGAGACGATCTACATCGTCGGTTCGTTCGGTGGTGCCGACAAGGATCCCGCCTGGGTGCACAACCTGCGTGCGAACCCACATGCGCATATCGACATCGGCACCGACGGATACGACGTCGCCGCGCACGAGCTTTCGCTTGACGAGCGCGACGCGCTGTATCCGAAGGTGGTCGAGCAGGTCCCCGTGTTCGCGGAGTACCAGGAGAAGACCGCCAGGCCCATCCCGATCTTCGAGCTGCGCCGGACCTAGCCGAACCGCCCCGGCCGCGTCGTCATGAGTGACACGCTGTCGGGGTGACCGATGACCTCGATCCACACTGGATCCCCGATAGGGAAACTGTGCTGGCCTACAACGAGCAACTCGCCCGGGAATTCCGTCAGAACGATGGGCGAGTGGACTCATTCGGCGACGGCGACCTGCTGCTGCTGACTACGACGGGCGCGAAGACCGGCGCGACGCGGATGAGTCCGTTGGTGTACCTCACTGTTGACGGGAAAACCCTCATCATCGGCTCTTTCCGCGGATCGCCCAGGGATCCCGGTTGGGTGCACAACTTGCGCGCCCAACCGGTGGCCCAGGTCGAGGTCGGGTCGGAGACCTACGCGGTTGATGCCGTCGAGCTGGACGGACCGGACCGTGAGCAGGCCTACGCGGAGATTGTCGCGCTCGCACCGATTTTCGGTGACTACCAGGGGAAGGTCGAACGCGTCATCCCGATTTTCGAGCTGCGCCGCCGCTAGCCGGGAACTGTCGCACCGAGTGTGCGCATGGTGTCGGTTCTCGGCCAATTTTCAACCGAATGCGCACGCTCGAGCTACATGCCGTCGTCCCCGCGCCATTCCGGGTGGACGGTGATGGGCCGTGCCCTGATTCACTGACCAAGCGGGTGAGCCCAGGTTATGGTGGGATCAGCCGATGGGCATCAAGGTGGCGCTGGAGCATCGGACCAGCTACGCATTCGACAGACTCGTGCAGGTGCACCCGCACGAGATTCGGTTGCGCCCAGCTCCGCATACCCGAACTCCCATTGAGGCGTACTCGCTGCGGATCGCCCCGGAAGATCATTTCATCAACTGGCAACAGGATGCCTTCGGTAATTTCCTTGCCCGCGTCGTATTTCCGAACCGCACCCGACAGCTGTCCATCACCGTCGGACTCATCGCCGATCTGAAGTCGGTCAACCCATTCGACTTCTTCATCGAGGAATGGGCCGAGCACATCGGATTCGGGTATCCGCCCGCGTTGTTGGCCGATCTCGAGCCCTATCTCAAACCGGTAGACGAATCCGATCCCGGCTCTGGGCCCGGTGAATTGGTTCGGGCCTGGGTCGCCAACTTCACCATGGCACCCACCACCCGCATCATCGATTATCTCGTCACGCTCAACCAGGCACTGTGTGCGGACGTCGGCTACGCGGTGCGGTTGGAGCCGGGGGTTCAGAGCCCCGACACCACGCTGGCCGTTGGCATCGGTTCATGTCGCGACACCGCCTGGCTGCTGGTGTCCATCCTGCGGCAGAAGGGGCTGGCCGCCCGTTTTGTGTCCGGGTACCTGGTCCAGTTGACCTCGGATATCGCGGCAATCGATGGGCCCTCGGGGCCGGTTGCGGATTTCACCGACCTGCACGCCTGGGCCGAGGTGTACATTCCGGGCGCCGGATGGGTGGGTCTGGATCCCACCTCGGGACTGCTCGCGGGCGAGGGCCACATACCGCTCTCGGCCACTCCGCATCCGTCGACATCCGCCGCGATTACCGGCGCCACCGATATGTGCGAGTCCACCCTCGACTTCTCCAACACCGTCACCCGTGTCCACGAAGATCCGCGCGTGACCCTGCCGTACGCCGCATCGGCATGGGAGGCCGTCACCGCGCTGGGAGCGGAGATAGACGCCCGGCTCGACTCGGCCGGGGTCGGGTTGACGATGGGTGGTGAGCCGACCTTCGTGTCGATCGACGACCAGGTCTCCGAACAATGGACCACCGCCGCGGATGGGGATCACAAACGGGTACTTGCCAGCGGCCTTGCTGCTCGCCTCAAAGAGGTCTGGGCACCAAGGGGTTTGGTGCAGCGCAGTCAGGGAAAGTGGTATCCCGGCGAACCCCTGCCGCGGTGGCAGATCGGTTTGCATTGGCGCCGCGACGGCCAACCGCTCTGGTCTGACCCCGAGCTGCTGGCCGACCCGTGGGCCGAAGATCGCGAGTGGTCCACACCCGAAGGGGCCGACCGTGCGCTGCTCACCGCGCTCGCAGCTGATCTCGGGCTGCCCGATAGTCAGGTGCGCGCGGCATACGAGGACCCGCTGAGTCGGCTGGCCGCATCGGTCCGGCGCCCCGCGGGAGATCCGGTGACAGCGGTCGATGACCTTGCGCCGCACGAGGATGCGACGGATCGGCGATCGGACCTGCTGCACCGGCTGGATGAGCCGGTCACCGAGCCGGCGGCCTACGTGCTGCCACTGCATCGGGGCGAGGACGGCTGGGAAAGCGCCGACTGGAGACTGCGCCGCGGCCGGATCGTGTTGGCAGACGGCGACTCTCCCGCCGGGCTGCGGCTCCCACTGAAGGCGGTCTCCTGGCAGCCTGCGCCGCACCCGACGGAGGCGGACCCGCTCAGCGCCGCCGCCGAACTCGAGGCACCGCGCCCCGGCGTCGCGGCTGCGGTGGTGCCCGCCGAGGGTGCGCCCACCACGGCGCTGGTCGCGGAGATCCGCGACGGTCTGCTCTATCTGTTCCTGCCGCCGCTGGAACACGTTGACGACTTCGTGGATCTCATCGCACGTATCGAGGCGGCGGTGACCTGTCCGCTGGTGATCGAAGGGTATGGACCACCGCCCGATTCGCGTCTGGAGACGATGAGCATCACTCCCGATCCGGGGGTGATCGAGGTCAACGTGACCCCGACCGCCAGTTTCGCCGAGCAGGCCGCGCAGTTGCAGGTGCTGTACGACGAGGCACGCAAAGCGCGGCTGACCACCGAGTCTTTCGACGTGGACGGGACCCACACCGGCACAGGTGGTGGCAACCACATCACGTTGGGGGGTCGTACCCCGGCGACGTCACCGCTGTTGCGCCGGCCCGATCTGCTGGTATCCCTGCTGACGTATTGGCAGCATCACCCGGCGTTGTCGTACTTGTTCTCCGGCCGTTTCGTCGGCACCACATCGCAGGCCCCCCGCGTTGATGAAGGGCGCGAAGAGGCGTTGTACGAGTTGGAAATTGCCTTCGCCGAGATCGATAGATTGACCAAGACGCCCGATCATGATGGTCGCTCCGCAGGCGACGCATCCGATGAGGGCGGCTCCGCTAGCGCCGCGCCGTGGCATGTCGATCGGGCGCTGCGGCATCTTCTTACCGACATCACCGGAAACACCCATCGCGCCGAGTTCTGCATCGACAAGCTGTACAGCCCGGACAGCGCTCGTGGACGTCTGGGCCTGCTGGAGTTGCGTGGGTTCGAGATGCCGCCGCATTTCCAGATGGCTATGGTGCAGTCGCTACTGGTCCGCGCTCTGGTCGCCCGGTTCTGGGAGCAGCCCTTGCGTGCTCCGTTGATCCGCCACGGGGAAAATCTGCACGGTCGCTACTTGTTGCCGCACTTCATTATTCACGACATCGCGCAGGTCGCGGCCGATCTGCGCGCGCATGGCATCGCCTTCGAGACCAGCTGGCTCGATCCGTTCACCGAGTTTCGGTTCCCGCGGATCGGCACCGCGGTGTTCGACGGTATCGAGATCGAACTGCGCGGGGCCATCGAACCGTGGCGGGTGCTGGGGGAGGAGGCCACCGCGGGAGGCGCCGCGCGATACGTGGACTCCTCGATCGAGCGCGTGCAGGTGCGGGTGATCGGAGCCGATCGCTCCCGGTACGTCGTCACCTGCAACGGCGAACCCATCCCGTTGCTCTCCACCGCCAACCCGGATGTGCAGGTGGCCGGAGTCCGGTACCGGGCGTGGCAGCCGCCCAGTGCGCTGCACCCGAGCATCACCGTCGACGAACCGCTGCGCTTCGAGCTCATCGACACGGCCAACGCGCTGTCTCGCGGCGGCTGTACGTACCACGTGTCGCACCCGGGGGGCCGGTCCTACGACGACCCTCCCGTCAACGCGGTGGCAGCCGAAGCACGCCGTGGTCGGCGCTTCGATGCCACCGGTTACACCACCGGCCGCGTCGATTTGTCAGACTTGCGCGAGAAACAAGCGCGCATGTCCACCGATGCGGTGGCGCCTGGCATCCTGGATCTACGCCGTGCGAGAACCGTGGGACGCAGGTAGGACCGCATGAACGGGAAGGAAGGTACGGCCGGTGGCAGCACCTGCTTCGGGGGCTCCCATCGGACCCGGCTTCGGTTTGGGCGATAACCCGTTGATAGAGCAATACCGCAGTGCTCGCGCCCAGGGAGCACTGTTCGAGGTCGGGCGCCGGGGTACCCAGGCGGGTTATGACGAGTTCCTGGCGCCGGACGGCAGCGTCCGCCCGGGCTGGACCGATCTGGCCGACGCCATCGCGCAGCGCGGCCGTCCCGGCCTGGACCGCCTGCTGGACCGGGTCCGCACCCTCGTCGACAGCGACGGCATCACCTACATGGATCCGCGACGCGTCTCGGGGGGCGTGCCCGGACCCGACACGCCGGCTCTTCCGGTGCCCTGGCGCCTGGACGGGCTGCCACTGCTGCTGGACCCGGAGGACTGGAACGACCTGGAGGTCGGCCTCACTCAGCGCGCCACGCTGCTGGACGCCATCCTCAGCGACCTCTACGGCCCGCAGGAACTGATCAGTTCCGGTGCGCTGCCGCCCCAGCTGCTGTTCGCCCATCCCGGATACCTGCGTGCGGCTCACGGCATGGCGCTGCCTGGGCGGCATCAGCTGTTTTTGCTCGGGTCCGATGTCGGGCGCACCGCCGCAGGTGACTTCCGGGTTAACGCGGACTGGACGCAGGCGCCGTCGGGTGCCGGCTATGCGATGGCGGACCGGCGGGTGGTCGCACACGCCGCCCCGGACCTCTATGAGAAGGTGGCGCCGCGGCCGACCTCATCCTTCGCGCAGACACTGCGGCTGGCGCTCATCGACGTCGCTCCCGAATCGGTGGAGGATCCAGCGGTGGTGGTGCTCAGCCCCGGTATCCACTCGGAGACTTCCTTCGATCAGGCCTATCTGGCGTCGGTGCTGGGTTTCCCGCTGGTCGAGTCCGCGGATCTGGTGGTGCGCGACGGCAAGCTCTGGATGCGGTCGCTGGGCACCTTGCGCCGGGTGGACGTGGTGCTGCGCCGCGTGGACGCCGACTATTCCGATCCGCTGGATCTGCGGGCTGACTCACGATTGGGAGTTGTCGGGCTGGTCGAGGTGATCCGTCGCGGCGCGGTGACCGTCGTCAACTCGCTGGGTAGCGGAGTGCTGGAAAATCCCGGATTGGCCCGTTTCCTGCCGGGTCTGTCACAGCGGCTGCTCGACGAGCCACTTGCCTTGCCCGGCGCTCAATCCTGGTGGGGCGGTATCGACGCGGAGCGCTCGCATCTGCTCGCGCACCTGGGCTCCTTGCTGGTGAAATCGACAGTGGGGGAAGAGGTCTACACGGGTCCATTGCAGTCCGCCCAGACCCTGGAAACACTGCGGGCGCGTATCGAGGCGGCTCCCTGGCGCTGGGTCGGTCAAGAACTCCCTGAACTGTCGGTGGCCCCCACCTATCTGCGCTCCGGCGCGCTCACCGCTGCGCCGGTGGGTATGCGTCTGTTCACGGTCGCGCAGCGTGGCGGATACGCGCCGATGATCGGTGGTCTCGGCTATGTCGCAGCCACCGGTTACTCGGGTGTGACGCTGAATAGCTTTGCTGCCAAAGATATTTGGGTTCAACAGCCGGATCGTGATCAGACCGAGCGCGCGCTGACCGTCGCTCCACTGGATCTGCCGGGGGGGCGATCGGTGGGATCGGACGCGGTCAGCTCACCGCGAGTGCTATCCGATTTGTTCTGGCTGGGGCGGTACGGGGAGCGTGCGGAGAATCTGGTCAGGCTGCTGTCCGTCACTCGGGAACGCTTCCACGAGTACCGGTATCGGCAGTTCATGGAGGCCAGCGAATGTGTCCCGGTGTTGTTGAAGGCGTTGGGAGACATCACCGGTACCGACACCGCGGCAGAGGATCTGGGAACCCAGTTGTGGTCCTTGACGGTGGACAAGGAACGGGCCGGTTCGCTGGGGCAGTCGCTGGAGCGGCTCGGCCTGGCTGCTCGCGCGGTCCGGGACCAGATGTCCAACGACACCTGGATGGTGCTCGGCGGGATGGATCGGGCTGTCGCGTCCGCCGCAGCTGAGTACGACGAGTTCACCCGGTCCGGCGACACCCCGACGCGTATGGATGACACCGTGCTCGCCGCGACGCAAACTCAAGTACTGGCAGGGCTTCTCGCGCTGTCCGGGCTCGCAGCAGAATCGACGGTTCACGATATCGGTTGGACCATCATGGATATCGGTAAACGCATCGAGCGTGGCCTCGGCCTGACCGCCCTGCTACGTTCCACTCTCACTGCGGTCCGCGGTCGTGCGGCCGAACAGTCGGTGACCGAATCCGCGCTGGTGGCCTGCGAGTCTTCGGTGATGTACCGCCGCCGCACCCGCGGCAAGATCAGTCTGGAGGCCGTCGCCGATTTGTTGCTTTTCGATGCCGACAATCCCAGATCGCTGCTGTATCAGGTGGAGTCGCTACGCAACGACCTCAAATCGCTACCCAGTGCCTCGGGTACCTCACGCCCCGAACGGCTGGTGGAAGACTTGGTGACCCAACTGCGGCGGATTGACCCGTCCGATCTGGACACCGCGAACGAGGAGGGCCAGCGTGACACGCTGGCCGAAACTCTCGACAACGTCCACCAAGCGCTGCGCGAACTGTCCACCGTGGTCACCGCGACCCACCTGTCCATGCCGACCGGTATGCAGCCACTGTGGGGTCCCGACACGAGGCGGAAGTTGCCGTGACCGATGGTATTCGCGCCGGTGGCTCATCCGTGATCCGCTATCGGGTGACCCACCGCACCCTGTATCAGTACTCCGATGACGTCACCAGTTCGTACGGGCGTGGCTACCTGACGCCGCGTGACACCGAGTGGCAGCGTTGCGAATCGAGTGAGCTGATCGTCGAGCCCGAACCCTCGGACAGTTCGACCGGCAGAGATCTGTATGGGAATCTGAGCTCCTACTTCCACGTCACCACGCCGCACCGCGAGCTGAGCGTGACGGCGCTCTCGGTTGTCGACGTTGAAAACCCAGCGCCGCCGGGAGCGGGGTGGCAACAGGCATGGGAGCTTGCCCGCCCGGCGTACGGGGAGCCGACCGGGGCGGCGGCGTTGGCCACAGAGTTTGTCTTGGACTTGGTGACTCCGGAGATCACCGATGAGGTATGTGACTACGCCGCAGTGAGTTTCACCCCGGGACGGCCGCTCGGTGAGGCCGTCGTGGACCTGATGGGGCGGATCTATCGCGACTTCGAGTACCGCTCCGGGTCGACCACCATCTCTACCAAGGTCAGCGAGGTTCTGGCCGCCCGCGAAGGTGTGTGTCAGGACTTCGCCCGCATCGCGGCCACCGCGCTGCGGAGCCAGGGCCTGGCGTCCCGCTACGTATCCGGTTATCTGGCCACCAATCCGCCGCCCGGACAGGCCCGCCTTGTTGGCGCCGACGCCACCCATGCCTGGGCGGCGGTGTGGGTCCCGCCTGAGGGCTGGGTCGCTTTCGACCCGACCAACAACACGGTTGCCGACGAACGGTATGTCACCGTTGCGTGGGGTCGCGATTACGCCGATGTTCCACCGCTGCGCGGGATCATCTACACCGACTCCGACAGCAGCACCATCAAGGTGTCGGTCGACGTCGCGCCCTGTGAGGAGAGTCCTGCCCATGCGTGACTTCATCTGCCCGCAGTGCGGCCAGCATCTGGCGTTCGAGAACTCGGTATGCCTGTCCTGTGGCAGTCATGTCGGTTTCTCGCTTGAACAGAAGGCACTGCTCGTCCTCGCCGAGGATGAGGGTCCCGGATTCGTCGACGCCGATAGTCATCAGCTGTGCGCAAATTTGCATGTGGCCGAATGCAATTGGTTGGTGAATGGCACCGGGGCTGGAACGGTTTGTGTCTCGTGTGCGCTCACTCGCACCCGGCCCAACGACTCTGACACGATCGCTATGCCGGCATTCGCCGACGCGGAGAAGGCAAAGCGCCGGCTCATCGCCGAGCTTGCCGAGCTGCGGCTACCCGTCACGGACCGGGACACGGACCCCCAGTTCGGATTGGCGTTCGACCTGCTCTCCAGCGAGCACGAGCAGGTGATGACCGGCCATCACAACGGGGTGATCACGCTGGACCTCGCCGAAGGGGATGACGTCCACCGCGAGCAGCTTCGCATCTCCATGGACGAGCCGTACCGCACCCTGCTCGGACATTTCCGCCACGAGATCGGGCATTACTTTTACTACCGGCTCATTGGGAGCTCACCGGACTACGCCGGGAGGTTTCGTGCACTCTTTGGTGATGCGGACGCCGATTACCAGGCGGCGCTCGATCGCCATTACCAACAAGGCGCTCCGGATGACTGGGAGGCGAACTTCGTCTCTTCCTACGCGAGCATGCATCCGGCTGAGGACTGGGCCGAGACCTTCGCGCACTATCTGCACGTCCGCGACACCCTGGACACCGCCGCATCCTTCGCACTGGCCCCCGCCGGAGGCACCTTCGATCGTAGGGTGTTGGGGCCGAGCGGATTCGACACCATCATCGAGATGTGGCTGCCGCTGGCGTGGTCGCTCAACATGGTCAATCGTTCGATGGGACACGGCGATCTGTACCCCTTCGTGTTGCCCGGCCCCGTCCTGGACAAGATGCGGCTCATTCACGAGATCGTCATGGCCGCGGGGGATCCCGAGGGGTGACTACCCGCGCCCGGGGTGGCGAACACAAATAAGGCCATAAATGCCGCGATACCGCGCTTCCCCGACCACCCGTGCGATCGAGGCCGAGAGCTCTTCGGCTCCCAGCGATGATCGCGGTAGTGGGGTGCAGGCGGCACCCCAGTTGTGCCAGTCGATTGGCCCAGAACGGTTGGTCCATGATGCCGGGCACCGGGATAGATGGGAACCCCGCTGGCAGTGCGGCGGCCGCGGTTCGCGCCCCCGCAGTGATGGATGACTGCGGTCATCCTCGGAAACAGCCAAGAGTGTGGTACGTAATCCACGCTGATGACGTTCTCGCCCGGGCAAGGGGCTAAATTCCAGACCGGCGGCACGCACCATCTCCGCATAGGGCTGCTGCGCGGCGATGACCACACGGGCGGGCAGGTTGTCGCGCAACCGACCGGCTAGTCCAGGGGTGCCACGTCTCCTCGGGTGCCGTAGGCACAGATCACGACCGTGGTCATGGTTCACCACCAACAGCTTTGGTGAACATATCGACCAGTTGCTCGCCGTAGCCCACAGCGTCGTAGTCAGGGTCGCGTCCCAGTTCCCATACCGCCCCGTCCAATGCGGCGCGTAAGGCGTTCTTCATGAATCGCGGTGAAACCGGCTGGAACTCGCAGGTCGTGACACCGTCGGTGAAGATCGACTCGGGATCCATCGCGGCGAACTCGGCGAGAGGCTCCGTGCCCGCTGCTGCCTGGTCGAACCGCAGGCCGTCTTGGCTGCGGTAGCCGGTGATGATCTCCAGCAGGGCTATCGCGGCCACCCGGTTGTTTGTGACGAACTCGATGTTTGCTCTGATGTACGCCGTGAGCCGTCCCGTTGGGGTGGGTTCTGCGTGCACCGCGGGCACGACCATGGCTGCGGCCCGAGTGAAGACCTCAAGCATCACGGACTCGATGACATCCGTTTTTGACGCAAAGTGATACAGCACCGCACTCTTGGCTACCCCCACGTGCTCGGCGATTTTCGCCAGCGATGTCTGTGGATAGCCCGCGTCGGCGAGTACCTCGATGGCACCCGCCACTATTTGTGCCCGCCGGGCACGTTCGGTAAACGTCAACGACTTCTCAGACCGCACGGTCACAAATTAGACCGATCGGTCAGTCAAGGCAAGAGCAATCTTCTGCACGTGGACTGGCAAATATCGGAATGCGAATATTGTGATGAGTGTGTGCCGCCCCACAGTCTTATAAAGACGGGGTATGGTGAGGCGGTAATGACGACATTATTGGCAGACCCCGTCGCGCAGGTTATCGCCACAGCCGAGGAGTTGCTCTCCAGGCGCGCGGGGGCAACGGTCACACTCGCCGAACCGGAAGATCTCGGTGGCAGCGGGCCCGCAATCGTCATTCGGGTCCGCGCCGTGCAGAACCCGTTCGCGTTGCCGAAGTCCATGGTGATCAAGCAGGTCCCCGAGGGTGGATCCGATGCCGCGGTGCTCCGCGAGGTGGTGTCCTACCAGTTTGCAAACTCCTTGACGGCCAAGCATCGGCCCGGGCCAGAGCTGGTTGCCTATTCCATCGCCGAGCGCCTCATTGTGCTGACCGACCTGGGTTCGGCTCCGACCATGTCCGAGCTGCTCGCAGAGCGCAACCGTGCGGCGATAAATCATGCGCTGATGGCATGGGCGCAAGCCCTGGGGCGCATGCACGTCGCCACGATCGGCCGGGAGGGTGACTTTGCTGCGCTGCTCCGCCGTCTTGATGTCAAGAAGATTGATGTGGACCCGGCGCAGCAGCGCCTCGGGGGAGCGGAAGCCATCTCGCCACTGCAGCAGATCCTGATAAGCGAGTACTCCCTAGAGGTTCCGCCGACCCTCATCTCTCGTCTGCAGCAAACGGCTGAGCTTTTCGAGAAGGGCGGCGTTCGGGCCTTCAGCCCCTCCGAGGTTGCCCCCGACAACATCCTTGTCACCGAACACGGCGTCCGAATTCTTGACTACGAATGGGGCGGTTTCCGCGACATTGTGCTGGATATCGCGCACGCGCTCACCGTCTACCCGGAGTTCCTGGGCGTGACCGAGCGTGAGGAAGTCGCCGAGCTCGATGACGCGATGACCGAAGCGTGGCGATCTGATGTCGTGTCGATCGCGCCGGGGCTGGCCGACGACGACAACCTCGCGCGGCGCATTCTGGACGCGCGCCTGATGTGGGTGTGGCTCGCCACCCACGAATACTTCACGGTGGACGTCGACTTGGACGACGACACCGAAGATTCTGGCGACACCGTCGTGTTCGAGAGCTCCGCACCCAGCCACTCCGCGCTGCTGGGGCGATGGGTGGCACTGCAAGCGGCCGCCGAGCGTGTCGACGACCACGTGGTAGCCGATCACGCGGCCGACGTCATCGGCGGGCTGCGCGGCGAGACTCTCATCGGGGACTAGGGCCCGGATTCATTCCCTTTCGAACAGGCTGTGCGCGAGCATCTTTCAGCCGACCGGAATGGGTGATACATTCCCGGACGTGTCGAGTGTCACACTCGAACGTCATCCAACCTGACATACAAGGCCGGCCGTCCCCCTGACTTGACACATCAGGACATGTCGGGTTTATCGCGCACCTCATATCTCCATAGCCTCGACGCTGTTCGCCATGACAGCGTTGTCAATCGCTGCGAAACATCATCCGCGCGTGAATATTTGAGGTGACTGGTGACATCGCACAACATCGCGTTCTCCGAGGAGCTCGACCTGGTCTTCGAGGCAATAGAGTCGGTGGCAACCGAAGAACTTCCCGAGCTCACCCCCGAGTCGGAGATCGCCGACCTGGGCTACAGCTCCGTGCAGACCCTCGAATTCCTAACGCATATCGAAGAGGTCACCGGGGTCCGGCTGCCGCCGCGTGAGCTCGTCAGGGTGAAGACGATCTCCGATCTGGCCACTGTCGTACGCGCGCATGTGGCCGCTGAGCTCGCCGGCTGATGGACGCGTACCGCGGTAACGGTCAGTCGGAACCACTGGCCATCGTGGGGATGGCATGCCAGGTGCCGGGGGCCGGAGATGTCCGTTCCTTCTGGCGGATGATGCTGCGAGGCGAAACGGCAATCGGGCGGATTCCGCGGGAGCGCTGGGAGCACGGGCCGTTCTTCGACCCCGAGGGCAGACGCCCCAACACCACCTACACCGATGTCATGGCGGCGGTCAGCGGGATAGAGCGCTTCGACCCGCTCAGCTTCGGTATTTCGCCGCGGCAGGCCGAAGTGATGGATCCGCAGCATCGCATCCTGCTGACAACCACGCGCGAGGCGCTGGAGGACGCGGGCTTTGATCAGCAGAGCTTCGCGGGCCGTAGCGTCGGCGTGTACGTCGGTATCTCGACATCTGATTTCCGCGAGGTGGTGGTCAGTGCGCCACTGCGCGGAGTTCAACTGGGCGCCGGCGAATTCGGGGAACCCGCCAATCTCTCGGACATCGAGTCGCGGGCCTTGACGGCCGATGTCCCGGTGGTCCGTCCATTCACCATGCCGGGCTCGCTGCTCAACATGTCGGCCGCGATGATCAGCAGGGCGTTCAACCTGCGCGGTCCGTCGATGGCGGTGGACGCTGCCTGCGCGTCGTCACTGGTGGCGCTCAACAACGCGGTGCTCGCGCTGCGGTCACGGCAGTGTGAGGTCGCGATTGTCGCCGGAGTGCACCTGAACCTGGTGCCCGACTCGCTGGTGATGTTCTCGAAAATAGGTGCGGTGTCGAAGTCGGGCGTATGCGCGCCCTTCGACGCGGGTGCGGATGGTTTCGTCCTCGGTGAGGGCGTCGGCGTCATCGTGCTGGCTCGCGAGGACACGCTGCCCGCGCGCGGCGAGGTGCATGCCTGGCTGCGTGGCGTCGGATGCAATAACGACGGCGCCGGAGCGGGCCCGATGGAACCACAGGCGGAGGGACAGCGTGCCGCGATCGAATTCGCGCTCGCCGATGCGGGTTTGGAACCCGATCAGATCGACTACGTCGAGGCACATGGCACGGCCACACCTGTCGGCGACGCGGTAGAGGTTGAATCGTTGAGCGCCTGCCTGCCGCACCGCGGGGATCTGCCGCGGTATCTCGGTAGTGCGAAAGCCAATGTGGGGCACGCAATGTCGGCGGCCGGGATCATCGGGCTGATAAAGGCGGCGTTGGTGTTGCGCACCGGGGTCGTCCCGCCGCAGCCGAACGTTCGCGAAAAGCGTGATGCGCTGAGCCTGGAAGAGCGGGGTTGGCGCATCGTCGGCGCTGCGACCACATTGCCCCAGGTGCCCACGCGCCCACATGTGGCGGGAGTCAGTGCCTTTGGATTCGGCGGAACCAACGTGCACGTTCTCCTGGAGGCGCGTGAGCCGAATGCCGGCCAGGTGGTGGCCGCGCCACGGGACTCCTGGGTGATACCCATTCGAGGCGACAACGCGCGCGATATCGAGGTGCGTTGCCAGTACCTGCTGGACGATATCGACGCCACACCTGACGTGGATCTTGGGCAGGTGGCCCGGACGCTCAGCCGCCGTGAGGACCGCGGCGTGGAGCTGTTGATCGTCACCGGCTCGATCCTGGAACTTCACGAGCACTTACGGGTGGCGCTGGCGGTGCTCAGATCCGGCAACGAAATTCCCGCACGGATAGGCGATGACATCTGGTACCGGGCGGCCAAACCGACCGCCCCCGCTCCGCAGGTCTGCTTCCTGTTCGCCGGACAGGGAGCGCAAACCGTCAACGAGCTGGCCTCGTTGAAAGCCGCTGTGCCGGAAGTGAATGAGACCATTGAGCGGCTGGCCGCGGCGACGGGCAGCCCAGGATTGCTCGATGTGATGTATCCGGCCGAGCACACTGCGGAAGCCGAGATTGCGCTGGCCAGCACCGACCGCTGCCAGCCCGCACTGCTCATCACGCAGCTTGCCGCCGTGCAGTATCTTGCCGGCGCCGGCGTGCACCCGGATGTGGTGCTGGGGCACAGCGTGGGGGAGTTCGCGGCCGCCGCCACCGCCGGAGTGCTCACCGATGAGCAGGCGGTGCGTTTTGCCGCGAGACGGGGAGCGGCGATTGCCGGCGCCGCGATTCCCGCCGGAGGGATGACCGCCTGCCGAAGCGACGAGGCGGCGCTGCGCACCCTCATCGAGGGTGTCTCGACGGTGTGGGTGGCCAACCACAATGCCTCGGATCAGACAGTCCTGGCCGGAACCACCGAAGGGCTGGCCACTGCTGGTGCGCTGCTCACCGCAGCGGATGTTCCGCACAAGGTGCTCAATGTTTCGCACGCCTTCCACAGCCCGTTGCTGGAACCCGCCAACCGCGAAATCGCAGGACTGGTAGCAGAATTGCCTCTGCAAGATCCGAAGATCACCTTCGTTTCGTGCATCTCGGCTGGTGCCTACTCCGGCGCCGAGGAGATACGTGAACGATGGCGCGAGCATGCGCTGGCATCCGTGCGATTCGCGGAAGCACTTGGTGCGCTGGGAGATACGGACACTGTCTTCATTCAGATAGGTGCGGGGCGTACGTTGCTGAACCTCGCGCGATCAGCCGGTGCTCCGGGCGATCATTTGGTGGCAGTGGACAGCGCCGAGCATACGCGCGTGCTCAATCGGATACGGGCCCAACTGCGTTCGGTGGGGGTGCGCGCCGGCCTGGATGGCACCGAGGATCAACCGGGCGCGCTGCTCACCGCGCGACCGGTTCCGGCGAAACCGCTGTGGCCGGTAAAGAAACGTCAGCCGCGACGCTCCGTCGCTACCCCGCCGCAGGGCATCTCTGTGGCGAAGCGGACACAAACCGCGCCTATCGGGAAGGAATCACCACTCGTGCAGGACATTATCGCGTTGTGGCGTGAGCAGACCGCATTGCTCACCGCGGTCTTAGGCGGCCAATCAGCAGAGGTGTCGCCGATCACCCCGGCCGTGCCTGACGCCCCGACAGCACCGGCGGTGGCGAACCAGGCGCGTACGCCTGCCGTGCCGAAGAGCAACGCGGTCAAAGAAATTGCCCGCATCGGTTCTTATGACGCCGCTGCGCTTACCCCCGGACAAGTCCTCGTTGGTGATCTGGGGTTCGACTCACTGATGCTTACCGACTTGTTCAAGACCCTGCAGAAGGACAATCCCGAATTATCGCTGAAGGACTTCAGCCCCAAGGATCTGACCGTGGGTGACGTCGTCGCCCTGGCGGCGGGACAGGCTCCGGCCGTCGAACCCGAACAAGACATCCCAGCCGAACCCGTCACCCGTGAGCGCACCATCACCGATTTCCCGGAATGGCAAGCACTGGACCAGCGGCTGAAAGACTTCGACAGCGAGGGCACCCAGAACCCGTATTTCACGGTGCACCAGCAGGTGGTCAACGACACCACCCGGGTGGGTGATCGGGTGCTGATCAACTTCTCCAGCTACAACTACCTCGGGCTGTCGGGCGATGAACGGGTGACCGCCCGCGCGCAAGAAGCGTTGAGCCGTTACGGCACATCGGTGTCCGCGAGCCGACTGCTGTCGGGAGAGAAGCCCGTGCATCGCGAGCTGGAGGCGGCCATCGCCGGGCTGCTGAAGGTCCAAGACGCGGTCACCCTCGTCGGTGGCCATTCCACGAACGTCACCATCATCGGGCACATTCTCGGCGAGCAGGACATCGTGCTACACGACGCGCTGGCCCACGACAGCATCATGCAGGGCTGCAGGTTGTCCGGTGCGGCACGTCGCCCGTTCAAACACAATGACGCCGCCCACCTCGATCAGCTGCTCACCACGGTTCGTGACCGGTATCGCCGTGCCCTGGTGGTCATCGAAGGTGCTTACAGCATGGACGGCGATATCGCGGATCTCCCGGCATTCATCGAGGTTGTCAAGCGGCACGACGCACTACTCATGGTCGACGAAGCGCATTCGATCGGGGTGCTCGGTGCGGGCGGCGGCGGCATCGGCGAGCACTTCGACGTGGACCGGTCCCAGGTCGATATCTGGATGGGCACACTGTCCAAATCGCTGTCCAGCTGCGGCGGATACCTCGGCGGATCGCACGAGCTAATCGAGTACCTGCGGTACAGCCTGCCCGGATTCATCTACAGCTGCGGACTGCCGCCGGCCTCGGCCGGGGCCTCGCTTGCCTCGATCGAAATCCTGCGGGACGAGCCCGAACGTGTTGCGGCACTTCATGCCAATGCCGACTACATGCGTGCCGCGTTCGCGTCCGCCGGGCTCTCATTCGGCGACAGTAGCGGTACACCGATCATCCCCTTCGTCGTGGGCAACTCCCGCAGATCGCTTGTGCTGGCCGCGCAGCTGCGTGAAGCAGGCATCAACGTAGACCCGATCCTGTATCCCGCGGTGCCCAACGACCAGACGCGTCTGCGCTTCTTCGTCACAGCCAGCCATAGCTTCGAGCAGATCGACAGCACCGTGAAAATTCTTGCCGACCTTGTCGAACCGGCAACGCAGAAGCTGAACGGAGCGTGACGATGTTTGAGATCGACAACCCGCGATCGCTGGTCGCGGCATTGCAGGCCAACGCCGCATCGACCACCCGCGGACTGACCTTCATCGGCGACGATCACCGGGAGGTGCTGGTGCCCTTCGCTGAACTGCTCGGCGATGTGACGCGAGGTGCCGGCGCGCTGGCGGCGCACAACATCACGCCGGGGGACCGGGTGGCGCTGGTGGTGCCGGATACCCGCGAATTCGTCACCGGGTTCCTGGCGGTCGTCTGGCTCGGCGCGATACCGGTGCCGCTGTACCCGCCGACCAGCCTGGGCAAGCAGGACGCGTATCTCGACTTCCTCGAATCGGTGTTGTCCTCCAGCGGATCTCGTGGACTGATCGCACCACAATGGGTGGATGAGGTGCTGAATCTGACGGCCAGATTTGGTGAGCAGGTGGCGGCTGTTGTGCACACCGAGATCGTTGCCGCGGGAGGCGATTACGTGGATGCCGCCCCGAGGGACACGGAACAGGTCACCTTCCTGCAGTTCACCAGTGGCAGCACCGGCAGTCCGAAGGCCGTTCAGGTGACCGACGCCTCGCTGTGGGCCAACGCGCACTCATTCCTGACCAACATGCGGTGCCTGGAGGCGCAGAAATACCCCACCGAGCGGCTGGTGAGTTGGCTGCCGCTGTACCACGACATGGGTCTTATCGGGCACTTCCTGAGTGTGGTGCTGTTCGGGCTGCAAGCCACCTACCTGCCCACCCTGGCTTACCTGCGGGATCCCGGCATCTGGCTCGATACGGTGTCCCGGCACCGTGGAACCGTCTCATTCGCACCGAATTTCGCGTTCGCGTTGACCGTCAAGAAGGCAGTGCCGCCCGTGGCGCCCGCGCCCGCGTGGGACTTCTCGAGCATGCGGGTCTTCGGCTGCGGAGCCGAGCCCATCAACGCCGATGTGTTGGATGCCTTTATCGACGCGTATGCGCCACATGGACTCAAGCAGGAAGCTGTGATGCCGGCCTATGGAATGGCCGAGGCGACCCTGGCCATTGCCTTCGACAGCTTCGCGAATCGTTTTCAGCGTCTGCCGATTTCCGGTGCGGCATACCGCAATGAAGGTCTCGTCGTGCCGGCGGCGGTGGGTGATGACATCCTCACCTTCGTCAGCTGCGGAAAGGCACTCGACGATCGCCACAGCGTGCGGATCGTCGACGATGCCGGTCATGAGCTCCCCGAGGGCCGCGTCGGCGACGTGCAGTTCCACGGACCGTCTGTCGCTGCGGGGTACTTCGAGAACGAGGAGGCGACCCGGAACGCCTTCGGCCTCGACGGGTGGCTGCGCACGGGCGATCGCGGCTTCGTCATCGACGGCAATCTCTACGTCACCGGCCGCAAGAAGGACATTCTCGTCGTCAACGGGCGCAACTATGACCCACAGCAGGTCGAATGGGCGGTGGAGGACGTACCCGGAATCCGCAAGGGCAATGTGGTGGCCTTCTCCGTTCCGGGTGACGTCACCGAACAGGTCGTGATCGCCGCGGAATGTGCCAGCGGCAACACAGAGGACGACATCACTGTGCAGATCACAAAGATCAAGCGTTCGGTATCGGATCGCACCCGCCTTGCGCTCGCCGATGTCGTGCTGCTGGAACCCGGTCAGCTGCCCAAGACCTCGTCGGGGAAGGTGCAGCGGTCCCGCACCCGCGACCTGTACGTGCAAGGAGAACTGGTGGATTCGGTGGTGGCCACCCGCACCCACGCACACGCGGACCCGGTCACGGTCTAGTCACGCGGGCGCGTCGTAGCCGTACGCGGCTCCGCCGCATTCTTACGATCGCCGGGTGGCTGATCGCTATGGCACCGATATCTTGTCCAACAACCCGCATTCCCCGCGGCGTCCTCAATCAACCGAGGTCGCAGCCATCAAGGGCTTGGTCGTCGAGGATGCCCAGACCGGGTTCGTGGGTGCCGTCGTGCGCATCGAGTACGGCCGGATGGATCTGGAGGACCGACACGGTCGGGTCCGCGGATTCCCGGTGGGCCCGGGATATCTCATCGACGGTAAGCCGGTGATCCTCAAGGAGCCACTGCGGCACACGCCCACCAAGCAGACCAGAAGCGCATCGGGATCGGTTGCGGTCCACGGTCTTAAGGCACGCACCGCGTTGGCCAGCCGGATCTACGTGGAGGGTCGCCACGATGCCGAGCTCGTCGAGCAGGTGTGGGGACATGACCTGCGCGTCGAGGGCGTCGTCGTGGAGTACCTCGGCGGGGTGGACGACTTGGCCGCCATCGTGAAGGAATTTCAGCCCGGTCCGGGCCGTCGGCTCGGGGTGCTGGTCGATCACCTGGTCAAGGGATCCAAGGAGTCGCGGATCGCCGAGACGGTGCAGAAGGGCCCCTATGGCGCACACTCCCTGGTGGTCGGGCACCCGTTCGTGGACATCTGGCAGGCGGTGAAGCCTGAGCGGATCGGCCTGCACGCCTGGCCCACGGTCCCGCGCGACATCGAATGGAAGCACGGCATCTGTCAGACCCTCGGCTGGCCGCACGGCAGCCAGACCGAGATCGCCGAGGCGTGGCGCCGAATCCGCGGCAAGGTGCGCACCTGGACGGACCTGGAGCCGGCCCTGATCGGCCGTGTCGAGGAACTGATCGATTTCGTCACGCAACCGGCGGGCTGAACCCGTCGGCCCGACGTGGTAAGCCTGAGACGTGTCAGACAGCCTGTTCGACGTGCCCGGAGGCGATTTTGGCTCGGCGCCCGTAGACCCCGGGGTGCCGCCCAACGCGCCGCTGGCGGTCCGGATGCGCCCCGCGACGCTCGATGAGGTGGTGGGGCAGGGGCATTTGCTCAAACAGGGCTCGCCGTTGCGTCGTCTGGTCGACGGCTCCGGGGCCGCCTCGGTCATCCTGTATGGCCCCCCGGGCACCGGGAAAACAACTCTCGCATCGTTGATTTCGGGTGCCACCGGGCGCCGGTTCGAGGCGTTGTCGGCGCTGTCCGCCGGAGTGAAAGAGGTGCGGGCGGTCATCGACGATGCCCGCCGCGCCGCCGTCCACGGCCGCCAGACGGTGCTCTTCATCGATGAGGTGCACCGGTTCTCTAAGACACAGCAGGATGCGCTGCTCGCGGCCGTCGAGAACCGGGTGGTGCTGTTGGTGGCCGCAACCACCGAGAACCCCTCCTTCTCCGTCGTGGCACCGCTGCTCTCACGCTCGCTGATCCTGCAGCTGCAGCCGTTGGGCGACAACGATATTCGTGAAGTGCTCACCCGGGCGATCGGCGATGAGCGCGGGCTCGGCGGCATGGTGGCGGTGGATCCCGAGGCGCTCAGCCTGCTGGCACAGCTCGCGGCGGGCGACGCACGGAGAGCGTTGACGGCTCTGGAAGTCGCCGCGGAGACCGCAGGAGGAGCCGGCGGGACCGTGACCGTCGAGGTGGTCGAGCAGTCGGTGGATCGGGCCGCGGTGCGCTACGACCGCGATGGCGACCAGCACTACGATGTGGTGAGCGCCTTCATCAAATCGATCCGCGGCTCCGATGTGGATGCCGCGCTGCACTACCTGGCACGCATGCTGATCGCGGGCGAGGATCCGCGCTTCGTCGCCCGGCGGCTGATGATCCTTGCCAGCGAGGATGTCGGCATGGCCGATCCCACGGCATTACCGCTGGCGGTGGCGGCGGCGCAGACGGTGCAGCTGATCGGGATGCCGGAGGCGCAGCTGACGCTGACGCACGCCGTCATACATTTGGCCACGGCGCCGAAATCGGGCGCGGTCCCGGCGGCGCTGGGTGCGGCGGTGGGAGATATCCGGGCGGGGAAGGCGGGGTTGGTGCCACCGCATCTGCGCGACGGCCATTACAGCGGGGCAGCCAAACTCGGTAATGCGGTGGGCTATGTGTATCCGCACAACGACCGCGATGGTGTCGTGGCGCAGCAATACCCGCCCGATGAGCTGGTCGGTGCCGACTACTACCAGCCCACCGATCACGGCAACGAACGCGAGATCGGATCGCGGCTGGACAAGTTGCGCGCCATCATTCGGCGCGGCCTCAAGCGCTGAACCGCACACTCGGCATACTGAAGGCATGACGTTACGTATGCGTTTGGCTGCGGGCGGATTACTCGCATCGCTGGCCGTGATAGCAGCACCCGCACAGGCCTGGGCGGACCCGGAGCCGGATCCGGGACCCGATCCGGCCTTCGAAGATCCAGGTCCACCGCCACCTGCGCCGGTCGATCCGTGGGTGGAGCAGTACGGACGCGATGTGGGGGCGGGAGCCGCCGGAAACGCCGCCGAGGCGGGCGCAGGCATCCTGCTGGGCCCATTCCTGGGGCCGTTCACCGGGTTGGCCACCGCCCCCATCGGTGGTGCCGTCGACAGCTCGATCCGCGACGCACCGGCCGCCCCGTAGCGGTTGCGCTACCGACTGAACAGGCCGCGAATGCCCCAGCGCCTCGGCACCTCTGCGGCGGGGGTTGGACGTTCCGCGTGAAGAGTCATACGAGAGATTCGTCCGATGTCGTCGAATTCGATCGCGATCTCGCCATCCGGTGCCACGAGATGCGCCAAATTGTCTGTCTCCCAACGGATATCCAGGTCGCGTAGCTGTGCATAGGAATTAAGCGCCTTGCGCTGATCCGTCAGCACGCACTGATCTAGCGTTTCCAGGATCAGGCGGGGTATTCGGATCGCTGATGGCTTGTTCAGCAGTGAGACTTCGGGACCTTCGAGAAGTAGCCAGGTGCGGCGAGAACGGTCAGTCGACGGGCACGAGTAGTGGGCGTACTTCCCGGAGATCGCCTTGGCGGCCAGGGTCAGTCGATGCCCGATATCGAGCGCGGTTTCCTCATCCAGTGGAGTCTGTTCAGTGGTGAGTTCGGGTATGCCGTGCTCCTCGCCGTATCGACGAACAGTGGTAGCCAGCTCGATGGCCGCGTCGGGGAAACCGTTGATGTTCTTCTAGCCCCACAGCCAGCTGCCGGCATCGAGTGACGTCGTACCGAGGAAGTTGCAGGACAGCATGGTGGGTGGGTTCGTATGAAAGACAAAGGACTGGTCCATCAGATCGACGTTCCACGACGCGAGCTCGATGACGTCTCCCAACTCTTGTTGATGCTCGGTCGATAGGAAGGCCGCTCGGTCGATCAGATCTTGCAGTCCGCTGCTCGATTCCACATCGGCAGAATACGGTTTCAGCATGCCGGGAAGGTTCGGATCCGGTGGCGCACGCGAGCGCCTGACGACCACGTGCAAGGGCGCAATTGCTGTGCTCGTAGTCGATGCTCGTCCGTACCTATCAGGGGTCGATTTCCGGTTAGCTCGGCGCAGTGTGACGGATCAGATACTCGGTGGCGGTACCGCCTGACCTTGGCGTATACCGGCCATAGGCGGGCGCACCGGTAGGGTGGTCCGGTCAGATTCCCCAGCTACACGCAAGGACGACATGCAGACACACGAGATCCGGAAGCGATTCCTGGACCACTTCGTGAACGCCGGTCACACCGAGGTACCGAGCGCGTCGGTGATCCTCGACGACCCCAACCTGCTGTTCGTCAACGCCGGCATGGTCCAGTTCGTGCCGTTCTTTCTGGGGCAGCGCACCCCGCCGTACAACACGGCCACCAGCGTCCAGAAGTGCATTCGCACCCCGGACATCGACGAGGTGGGCATCACCACCCGGCACAACACGTTCTTCCAGATGGCCGGCAACTTCTCGTTCGGTGACTACTTCAAGCGGGAGGCGATCCGGCTCGCCTGGACGCTGCTGACCAACCCGGTCTCCGACGGGGGCTACGGATTCGATCCGGAGAAGCTGTGGGCCACCGTCTATCTCGATGACGACGAGGCCATCGAGCTGTGGCAGGAGATCGCCGGACTGCCGCTGGATCGGATTCAGCGCCGCGGAATGGCCGACAACTACTGGTCCATGGGCATCCCCGGCCCGTGCGGCCCGTGTTCGGAGATCTACTACGACCGCGGCCCCGAGTACGGCATCGAGGGTGGCCCCGAGGCCAACGAGGACCGCTACATCGAGATCTGGAATCTCGTCTTCATGCAGAACGAGCGTGGCGAGGGCACCTCCAAGACGGACTTCGAGATCCTCGGGCCGCTGCCGCGTCAGAACATCGACACCGGCATGGGCGTCGAGCGCATCGCGTGTCTGCTGCAGGGTGTCGACAACGTCTACGAAACCGACCTCGTGCGGCCGGTCATCGACTGTGTGGCGGCAGTTGCCCCGCGCGGGTACGGGCAAGGCAGCCACGAGGACGACGTCCGCTACCGCGTCATCGGCGATCACGCTCGCACCGCGGCGATCATCATCGGTGACGGGGTCAGCCCCGGCAATGAAGGTCGCGGCTATGTGCTGCGCCGCCTGCTGCGCCGGATCATCCGCTCCACCAAGTTGCTTGGCGTCGAACAGCCCATGATGGGCGAGCTGATGGCCGTGGTGCGTGACGAGATGGGCCCGTCGTATCCCGAGTTGGTGACCGACTTCGAACGCATCAGCCGCATCGCCGTCGCCGAGGAGACCGCGTTCAACCGCACCCTGGCTTCCGGGTCGAAGCTGTTCGAGGATGCCGCGGACAAGACGAAAACGGCGGGAAAGAGCACGCTTTCGGGTAGCGATGCGTTCACCCTGCACGACACGTATGGATTCCCCATCGAGCTGACCCTCGAAATGGCGGCCGAGGCCGGGCTTTCGGTGGACGAGAACGGCTTCCGGGATTTGATGAACGAGCAGCGGCAGCGCGCCAAGGCTGACGCTGCCGCGCGCAAGCACGCCCATGCGGACCTGACGGCGTACCGCGAACTGGTCGATGCGGGCCCCACCGAGTTCACCGGGTTCGACGAATTGGATTCCCAGGCCACAATTCTGGGCATCTTCGTCGACGGTGCCCGGGTGCCGGTTGCCTTGGCGGGAGCCGACGCCGAAATCGTGCTCGATCGCACACCGCTGTACGCCGAATCGGGCGGGCAGATCGCCGATATCGGTTCCATTCGTGGAGACGGGACCAACGCGACATCGCAGGCGAAGGTGTCCGATGTCCAGAAGATCGCCAAAACGCTGTTCGTGCACAAGGTCACGGTGGAATCCGGCGAATTCGTCGAGGGTGACCAGGTGGTGGCCTCGGTGGACCGGCACTGGCGGCACGGCGCCACGCAGGGCCACTCGGGTACGCATATGGTGCACGGTGCACTGCGGCAGGTGTTGGGCCCCAACGCTGTTCAGGCAGGTTCGCTGAACCGGCCCGGATATCTGCGCTTCGACTTCAGTTGGCAGGGCGCGCTCTCGGAGGCGCAGCGGCAAGAAGTAGAAGACGTTGCCAACAAGGCAGTCGAGGCCAACTACCCCGTCAATACTTTCGTCACCGATCTGGACCAGGCCAAGTCGATGGGTGCGATGGCACTGTTCGGCGAGAACTACGGCGATCGGGTCCGCGTCGTCGATATCGGTGGACCGTTCTCCCTGGAGTTGTGCGGTGGTACCCACGTGGCGCATTCCTCGCAGATCGGACCCGTCACGTTGCTGGGGGAGTCCTCGGTGGGCTCCGGTGTCCGCCGCGTGGAGGCGTACGTCGGCCTCGACGCGTTCCGGTACCTCTCGAAGGAACGCGCGTTGATGGCGGCGCTTTCCTCGAGTCTGAAGGTGCCCTCCGAGGAGGTACCAGGCCGAGTCGCCACCCTGGTGGAGCGGCTCAAGGTGGCCGAAAAGGAGCTGGAACAAACACGTTTGGCCTCGGTGAAGGCCTCCATCGCGACTTTGGTGGACAACGCAGAATGCATCGGCAACACCACCGTGGTGGCGCATCGGCTACCGGATGGAACCGGCGCCGGTGACCTGCGCAGTCTGACGGGCGACATCCGCGGCCGCCTCGGCAGTGACCCCGCCGTCGTCGCGTTGATCGCCGCCGGCGACGGTTCGGTGCCCTTTGTGGTGTCGGTCAACCAGGCCGCCCAAGACGCCGGGCTGCGCGCCAACGATCTCGTCGGCGCTATCGGTCAGGCCGTGGACGGCCGGGGCGGCGGTAAACCCGATACGGCGCAGGGCTCCGGTAAGAATCCGGCAGGCATCGACGCGGCACTCCATGCGCTGCGTGAACAGATCCGCCGGGCTTGAGCCGAGTGCCCGACAGCATGGATGAGCCGCTTGCGGACAACCCGGCAAGCGAAGCCCCAACCCCGGATCGTCCCGGCCCCGACGACCCGGGCCGAGGCCGTCGGCTCGGTGTGGATGTGGGTACCGTCAGGATCGGGATCGCATCGAGTGACCCTGACGGAATTCTTGCTACGCCGGTTGAGACCGTAGCGCGGGATGCTAAGGGAGACAGTGATTTTCGGCGTATCGCGGAGCTGATCGAGGAGATGGGCGTGGTCGAGGTTGTCGTCGGCCTGCCGCGCAACCTGCGTGAGGGCACTGGGTCGTCGGCGCGCGACGCGGTGGGATTCGCCCGCGAGTTGGGCGGACGGATCGCCCCGGTACCGGTGCGGTTGGTGGACGAGCGTTTCACTACTACTACCGCCCAGCGTTCTCTGCGTGAGGCAGGAGTACGGTCTCGTCAGCAGCGCGGCATCATCGACCAGGCGGCAGCGGTGGCCATTCTGCAGGATTGGCTTGAGCAGCGGCGCCGGTGTGGCAGTGAAGGGGACACGCGTTGAGCGACCGGCGCGACTGGGACGATCGCCAGGAGCATGTTGACGATGACTGGGGAGGCGGCCGCCGGGCCGTCCCGGTCGCTGTCGGCCCCCGCCCTCGAGAGACCCGCCGGGAACGGGCGCGGCGCAGGGCAGCGGCCCGGCGTCGTCGTAACGCCGGGATCCTGGGGCTGGCGGCGGTTGTCATCATCACGGTCGCTGCCGTCGTCGGTGGAGCCAAGCTGTGGGACAGTCTGTTCGGTGCCGACCACCCCGTCGCCGACTACTCGGGGTCCGGGGTCAAGGACTTCGTGTTTGAGGTACACCGCGGCGACACCACCAAGGTCATCGGTCAGCGGCTGAAGGACGAGGGTGTGGTCGCGACCCCCAGCGCGTTTACCGACGCGGCTCAGGGCAATCAGGCCATCGCCGCGATCCAGCCCGGCTTCTACAAGCTGCGCACCAAGATTCCCGGCAAGGACGCCGTTGCGCGCCTTGCCGAGCAGGAAAACCGCGTCGGGCTGCTGGTCATCCCGGAGGGCCGACAGCTCGATGACGTCTCCGCGGTAGCCAACGGTGCGGTCACCGAAGGCATCTTCACCCTGATTGCCCGCGCCTCATGTGTGGACCTGGACGGAGATAAACACTGTGTGGCCGCCCCAGATCTACGGCAGGCCGCCACGACGGCATCGCAGTCCGAGCTCGCCGTCCCGGAATGGGCGTCCAACGGAGTCAACGCCGTGCGCGACGATCATCGCCGCATCGAAGGGCTGATCGCCGCTGGACGGTGGGATTTCGATCCGATGGCTGAGCCGGAGCAGATACTGGCCTCCCTGATCCGGGAAAGCAACGCGCAGTACCAACAGCTCGGACTGTTGAGCGCCGAGGCGGCGGGATTGTCGCCTTACGAGGTGCTGGTGGTGGCCTCGCTGCTGCAAAGGGAAGCCAAACCTCGCGACTTCGCGAAGGTGGCGCGGGTCGTCTACAACCGACTGGCCAAGCATCAGAAACTGGAATTCGACTCCACGGTGAACTACCCGTTGGACCGGCAGGAAGTCGCGACTACCGACCACGATCGGGAAAGTAAGACACTGTGGAATACCTATGTGTCGCAGGGCCTTCCGGTCACGCCGATCAGTTCTCCCAGTCCGGAGGCGCTGCAGGCGGCCGAGCACCCGGAGGCGGGGGACTGGCTGTACTTCGTCACCATCGACTCCGAGGGCACCACGCTGTTCACCGCCGATTACAACGAGCATCTGGCAAACATTGAGCTGGCCAAGAAGAACGGCATCTTGGATAGTGCGCGCTGACGTTCGCCGCGCTGCGGTCCTGGGCTCGCCGATCGGGCATTCGCGCTCGCCCGATCTGCACCTGGCGGCCTACCGCGAGCTGGGTCTGACCGGTTGGACCTACGAACGAATTGAGTGCACGGCCGAGCAGCTGCCCGATGTGGTCGGCGGCGCCGGGCCCGAATGGGTGGGTTTCTCGGTGACCATGCCCGGTAAGTTCGCCGCGCTGGAGGTCGCATCGAGCTCTACCGACCGCGCGCGGTCGATTGGCGCGGCCAATACGTTGGTGCACTCGGGTGAGGGTTGGCATGCCGACAACACCGATGTCGACGGAGTGTCGGGAGCGTTGACGGGCGCCGGCATAGACCCGGCCGGACAGTCCGCGGTGATTGTGGGTGCCGGTGGCACCGCGCGTCCGGCGATCGTGGCGCTCGCGGCGATGGGTGTGCAGTCCCTGACGGTGGTGGCCCGTGACGCCGGCCGGGCGCAGGGCGTTCTTGATCTTGCCGAGCAGGTCGGTCTGCCGGCCTCGGTGCTCGGATTCGAGGATGCGGCCCTGCACTCGGTATGTCAGGCGTCGAGTGTGCTGGTGAGCACGGTGCCCGCGGAAGCTGCCGCTCCGTACGCGCAGTTTCTGGCGATGGCACCGGCGATTCTCGACGTCATCTATCACCCCTGGCCCACCGAACTGGCAGCCGCGGCGAACCGCCGGGGAGCAGCGGTGGTCGGCGGTTTGGAAATGCTGCTCAATCAGGCGTTCACGCAGGTGGAACTGTTTACTGGGCAGCCTGCGCCGCAGGCGGCGATGGCCGCCGCCCTGCGCTGAACATTCGGCAATCCGGCTTTGTCAGCCAGTGGCAGTTGTGCGATTCAGACTCGCGAATGCCGTTAGGACCTGCGGAAATCAAATTTATGGGACTTTTGGTCCCATCAGGTGTTGCATGGGATGCCGCGTCCCAGTAAATTGGAGGGTAATTCGAGGAGGAAGCAATGCCGCTTTACACCGTCCCCGGGCCGAGCGATTTCGACGCGGAGTACTTGCAGACCCTGCACACGCTGTCCGAAGGCTCGGTGCGCCTGCACTTCGATCCCTTCACGGACATCGACTGGGATGCGCCCGATTACCAAATCGATCGCAACGATCCGCGCTGGGTGCTGAATCCGGAGCTGGACACGCTCGGCGCCACGCAGTGGTACCGGGATCTGCCGCTCGACCGTCAAATCGAGATTGGCCGCTGGCGGCTGGCCAATAGCGTCAAGGTGGGGCTTGCCTTCGAGAGCATCCTGATCCGCGGCATGATGCAGTACCTCATGAAGCTGCCGAACGGCTCACCGGAGTTCCGCTACTGCCTCCACGAGATGACCGAGGAGTGCAACCACATCCAGATGTTCCAGGAGCTCGTCAACCGTATCGGCGACGATGTCCCGGGCATGCGCAAGTGGTTCCGCAGGCTCTCGCCGATCATCGGTGTGGCGGGAGGCTGGGCTCATGTGGTGCTTTTCATCGGCATTCTTGGCGGCGAGGAGCCCATCGACCACTACCAGAAGTCGTTGATCCGCAAGGATGTCGACCTACCCCCGGCTGTCCGCCGCACGATGGAGATCCACGTCGCCGAAGAGGCGCGGCATATCTCCTTCGCCGGTGAATTCCTGCGCGTGCACATGCCGCTGATGAGCGCGCGCAAGCGCGCTCTGTGCACCCTCTTGTTCCCGATCGTCATGAAATTACTGGCGAACGAGATCATGATTCCGCCGCGGTCCTTCGCCGCCGAGTTCGGCATCCCGCGTGAGGTTTTCAAGCAGGCCTTCTGGCGTAGCGCGCACGCGCGTCACACCCTTTCCGAGTACTTCGGGGATATGCGCAAGCTCACCGAAGACATCGGAATGCGCCCGTGGTGGGTGCGCCCGCTGTGGAAGGTGCTGCACATCGATGGTCGTCCGTCGCGGTACCGCAGCGAGCCCGACCGCTCGCACGCGGGCGCGCCGCTAGCGGTTGGCGCCTGACAGTTTGGCCAGTGCGGCCATCAGGTCGGTCGTCGGGTCCAATGACACGCCGACCGAGCCGCCCGCTCCGTCCAATACGTACCAGACGTAGTTCGCCAGATCCTCGATGATCTCGGTGCGAGTGCGCACGGGTTCGGTTTCTCGTAGCCACCGGGAGAGACTTCCTTCGACCATGGTCACCACGGCATAGGTGACCGATTCAAAGGGGCTGTAGTCAATTCCGAGCAGCTCGGTGATCGGAGTCAAGACCCCGCGGACACGTTGTTCCATGCGCACCTTGACCGTGCTGATCGCGTCGACGGCCGGATCGTCCTCGGTGGCCCCGGATCGCATGAATTCGTAGCGATGCGGGTAGTCGGTCATCCAATCCAGAACGGCCCGAATGGTTCTGGTAGCGATGTCGATGATCGAGCCCTCGGTGACATCGAGCTGCGAGGAGATCGTCGTATCGAAGTCCTCGAGCAGATGCGAGCGGATCCGGCGGTCCAGATCCTCGCGGCCCTCGAACTGCCGGTACACCACGGACTTGGCCAGTCCGGCCCGCTTGGCGATCGATTGCACGGGAATCTCGGTGCCGGGCGGTGTTTCGTCGAGCAGCGCGACGGCGGACTCCACGATCCGGGTCTGCCGAGCGGAGTTATGCCGTTCCCAACGTGCCTCGTGCCCGGTTCGTGAGCGTTCTTGGGCATCGCTATCCGGCACCGGTTGAGTCTATCGACCCGAATCCGGCTTCGATGCCACACAGAAGATCCGACGGAATCCGAACGGTGTCACATCGCCGGAGCGCGGGTAGGCGTGCCGCAGCAGCGTTGCGTATTCCACCTCGAACTCTGCGAATTCATCGGCCGTAAGTGCCGAGATGACGGGCCGTAGACCGGTGCCGTGCACCCACCGCAGGACGGGTTCATCGCCGCTCAGTAGATGCACATACGTGGTCTCCCAGGCATCTGGAACCAGGCCGACGGAAATCGCCAGGCGCGCATAATCTTCAGCGTCATCGGTGCTGTCGGTCCCGCGCAGTACCCCGTCCAGACGGGCTGCCCAGCGCGGCGATTCGGCGACCTGACGCATCAACACGTGGGAGGGTGCGCCGAAATTGCCCGGAACCTGGAAGGCCAGCCACCCTCCAGGATTGAGCTGCTGGGCCCATCCGGCAATGAGGTCGCGATGCTGCGGAAGCCATTGCAACGCGGCATTTGTGAACACCACGTCCACACCATCGGCGCGGAAATCGGCGATATCGCCTTGTTCGAGACGCAGGTTGGCGGGCAGGTCTGCGGGGGCGGTGGCGAGCAGCTCGGCAGAAGAATCCAGGCCGAGCACCGAGGCGTTCGGCCATCGGCGTGCCAGCTCGACCGTCAGGACTCCACTGGCGCAACCCAAATCTACGACGGTGCGCGGATCAGAGGTTGGGATACGTGAAAGAAGTTCGAAGAACGGGCGACTGCGTTCATCGCCGAAACGGCTGTATTCCTGCGGGCTCCACTGGGTTTTCGGGGTACTCGTCACTGTTCCGAATCTAGCCTCGCGGCGTTACATTCCCCACATGATTTACGGGGCGGGGGTGGCGGTGCTGTGCTGGATGGCGGCATTGTCGTATTTCGATATCAGGTACCGCAGGCTGCCGAACTGGCTGACCCTGCCCGCAGCGGTGGCGGTGGTCGCGGTGGCGTTGTTCGAGCGCAGCCCGTCGATGGTGGCGGGCGCGGCAGTGCTGACGGGCCTATACCTGGCCGCGCACCTGCTGTCGCCACGCGCGATGGGTGCCGGTGACGTGAAGCTCGCCTTCGGGACCGGCGGCCTGACCGGGGCGTTCGGATTGGACGTGTGGTTCTTGGCAGCCATTGGAGCGCCGCTGGTGACGGGGCTGATCGGCATCGTGCTCATGGCCTTCCGGCGTCGGGGAGCATCGGTTCCACATGGGCCGTCGATGTGCCTGGCGACGGTTGTGGCGGTCGGGTTGTGCACCGTGACGCCGGGTATCTGACAGAGAAGCATCTGCTGTGCCGATCGATTTGGAGGACCGACCTGCCCGCATGGGACAATGGTGCACGTGTTGCGCTGGATCACGGCAGGTGAATCGCACGGACGCGCGCTGGTCGCGGTCTTGGAAGGCATGGTCGCTGGTGTCGAACTGACATCGGACGACATCGGCAGGCAGCTGGCGCGTCGTCGCCTGGGCTATGGCCGCGGTGCCCGTATGGCATTTGAGGCCGATCAGGTCACGATGCTCGGCGGCGTACGCCACGGCCTGACCTTGGGCGGTCCGTTGGCGATCGAGGTCGGTAACACCGAGTGGCCCAAGTGGGAGACCGTGATGTCCCCGGACCCGGTCGACCCCGCCGAGCTGGAGAACATCGCGCGCAATGCGCCGCTCACCCGGCCCCGGCCCGGGCACGCCGACTACGCAGGCATGCTCAAGTACGGATTCGACGACGCCCGCCCGGTGCTTGAACGTGCCAGCGCGCGCGAGACCGCGGCACGTGTGGCGGTGGGCACCGTCGCCAAGGCCTTCCTCAAGCAGGCATTGGGCGTCGACGTGATCTCGCACGTCATCTCCATCGGTGACTCGGAGCCGTATGACGGGCCTGTTCCCGGCGCCGCGGACCTCGCCGCCATCGACGCCAGCCCGGTGCGGGCGTTCGACGCGCAGGCCGAACAATCGATGATCAGCGAGATCGAGGCCGCCAAGAAGGACGGCGACACCCTCGGTGGCGTCGTTGAGGTCGTGGTTGCCGGACTGCCCGTCGGTCTCGGGTCGTTCATCAGCGGAGATGACCGGCTGGACAGCCAGCTGGCCGCGGCCATCATGGGCATCCAGGCCATCAAGGGTGTCGAGATCGGCGACGGGTTCACCACCGCGCGCCGCCGTGGCAGCGCCGCTCACGACGAGATCTACCCCGGCCCCGACGGCATCCTGCGCTCGACCAATCGCGCCGGTGGCCTGGAAGGCGGCATGACCAACGGCCAGCCACTGCGAGTGCGGGCGGCCATGAAGCCCATCTCGACCGTCCCGCGAGCGTTGGCGACGGTGGACATGGCCACCGGCGACGAGGCCGTCGCGATTCACCAGCGTTCGGACGTGTGCGCGGTTCCGGCCGCCGGAGTGGTCGCCGAGGCGATGGTGGCGCTGGTGCTGGCCCGTGCCGCCCTGGAGAAGTTTGGCGGAGATTCCCTGTCCGAGACCACCACCAATGTAGGTGCGTACCTTGATGCGGTGGCGCAGCGGGAGCCACGCCGAGAATCCTCCACGGGATGAGCCCCAAAGCCGTCCTCGTCGGGCTGCCCGGATCGGGTAAGTCCACCATCGGACGTCGGCTGGCAAAAGCGTTGGACGTCAGCATCTATGACACCGATGCCGGCATCGAAACCGAGGCCGGGCGCACCATCGCCGATATCTTCGCCACCGACGGAGAACCGGAGTTCCGGCGCCTGGAGGAATCGGTGATTCGGCAGGCCCTGGACCAACAAGATGGGGTCGTTTCGCTGGGCGGCGGCGCCGTGCTCACCCCGGGCGTTCGTGAAGCGCTCTCCGGACACACCGTGGTGTATCTGGAAATCAGTGCTGCCGAAGGCATTCGGCGCACCGGCGGCAGCGTGGTGCGTCCCCTGCTGACGGGGCCGGACCGCGCCGAGAAATATCACGCACTCATGTCGCAGCGGGTGCCGCTGTACCGCGAGGTCGCCACCATCAAGGTGAACACCGACAGGAGAAATCCGGGCGCGGTGGTGCGAATGATCGTCTCCCGGTTGGAGAACCCCGAGGGGAGTACCGGATCGGCCTCGTCCCGGCGACGACGTCCGCGTCGGCGCCCCCGTTCGCGGCGACGTAGCTCGGGCGCCGCAGCGGCAACCCAAACCAATACCTCCGGAACCGAAACCAAGGAAAGAGCCGACAATGACTAGCGCCAACCCGACGACGATCAACGTCGAGGTGAACCCGCCCTACCCGGTCATCGTGGGGACGGGCCTGCTGGGTGAGCTGGTGGACGCGCTCAAGGGGTCCGACAAGGTGGCGATCCTGCACCAGCCGACCCTGGCGGTCACCGCCGAGGAGATTCGGAAAACTTTGGCTGACACCGGAATCGAGGCGCATCGCGTCGAAATTCCGGATGCGGAGGCGGGCAAGGACCTGGCCGTGCTCGGCTTCATCTGGGAAGTGCTGGGCCGCATCGGGATCGGACGCAAAGACGCCGTCGTCAGCCTCGGGGGAGGGGCGGCCACCGATACCGCCGGATTCGCCGCCGCCACCTGGCTGCGCGGCGTGAAGGTAGTGCACGTGCCCACCACGTTGCTCGCCATGGTTGACGCCGCGGTCGGCGGAAAGACCGGTATCAACACCGAGGCGGGCAAGAACCTTGTCGGCGCATTCCATCAACCGGGGGCGGTGCTGGTGGACTTGGCGACCCTCGACTCATTGCCGCGCAACGAGATCATCGCCGGAATGGCCGAAGTGGTGAAGGCGGGCTTTATCGCCGACCCGGTGATCCTGGACCTCATCGAGGCCGACCCAGAGGCGGCAATCGACCCGTCCAAGCCAGTGCTGCGTGAGCTCATCGAACGCTCTATCGCGGTGAAGGCCAAGGTGGTGGCGGCCGATGAGAAGGAAGCCGAGCTGCGCGAGATCCTCAACTACGGTCACACGCTCGGTCACGCCATCGAGCGGCGCGAGCGCTACCGGTGGCGTCACGGCGCGGCAGTGTCGGTCGGCTTGGTGTTCGCCGCCGAACTGGGACGTTTGGCTGGGCGTTTGGACGACGAGACCGCCGATCGCCATGCGCGGGTGCTCTCGGCGCTGGGGCTGCCGATCAGTTACGACGCCGACGCGCTGGGGCAGCTTGTCGAATATATGCAGGGCGACAAGAAGACCCGTTCGGGCATACTGCGTTTCGTGGTGCTTGACGGGTTGGCCAAGCCGGGACGTTTTGAAGGTCCCGATCCGTCGCTGCTCGCCGCCGCCTACTCGGTGGTCGCGGGCGAGGCGCGTGGCGAAGGAGTGTTCCTGTGACGGTTCAGGTTCTCAACGGCCCCAATTTGGGACGCCTCGGCAAGCGGGAGGCCGCCGTCTACGGCAGCGTCACCTACGCGGAGCTGGTGTCGCTCATCGAGGCCGAGGCCAGCGCATTGGGTGTGGACGTTCAGGTGCGGCAGACCGACAGCGAAGCCGAACTGCTCGGCTGGGTTCACGATGCTGCTGACGCCAAGGATCCCGTCATCCTCAACGCCGGTGCGTTCACCCACACCTCGATGGCCCTACGGGATGCGTGCGCCGAGTTGACCGCTGGACTCATCGAGGTGCATATCTCGAATGTGCATGCGCGCGAAGAGTTCCGGCGCCATTCATACCTGAGTGCGTTAGCCACCGGGGTCATTGTCGGGCTCGGTGTGCAGGGGTACCTGCTGGCTCTGCGGTACACCGCCGGAAACCTGACCGGCTCGTCGTAGCTTTCTGCGGGCCACTGCGCGTCCCGCGAAGACGGCGAGAGTCGACGGCAGGAATAGCAGAATCGTCAAAACGAAAGCCGCGCAGATAATTTCGACGATGGGTCCACCCAATGCATATGCAGGTTGAAGGTGTAGATCACCCAGGCCGCGCAACCTCCGAGCACGGCCGCTACGGCAGTGGTCAGCGCCCACTGTGTCGCCAGGTCTTGTCGCCGGTGTAGGTCGGCATATCCATCGCTGAAGGCCCACACCATGCCCGCAAGGACACACGCATAGATTGCGACGATGATCAGGTCCTCGTGATTGTAGAACTGAATCTCGACACTCGAACGGCAGCCAGATCACGGGCTAGGTGACCGCCTCTTCCTGAACCGCCTGGAACACGTCGGTATCGGACTGCTGTAAAGCGGCGTGCTCCTTGTGCTTACGGTCCACGAGTAGCCGGCCCACGAAGACGCCGACCATGGCGGCCGTGAACACCAGCAGCGCGACGAACGCCGCGGTTGTGGTGAGTTCGGCGAGGATGCTCGCTGCATAGATGCCGTCGTTGAACAGGCTGATCAGCCAGATCAGCAGGCCGCTCACGACGCCGGCGAAGAGACCGCCCAGCAGCCACCACATGGCCAGATCGTCGCGGCGGTCCGGGTCGGGGTTGCGCTGGGCATCGCCGCGGCCATCGGCGATGGCCCATGCCGACACCGCCGCGAGGAACACCAAGACCAGCACGATGTTGATGGCGGTGCCGTGGGTCTCCCAGAGACTGATGGCCAAACCCTGCACCACACGGATCAACACCATGAGGACGGCGAAGACGGCGGCGCGGATGAGCCATCGGGTCGTCATAGAACGTGTTCCAGCCTTGGGCATGGGGTCAGCGTATCGCGGTAGCGTCGACACCTGTGAAGAGTGATGAGCCGCTTGCGCGAAGAACATCGGGTTCGGGCCCCAGCCATATCGACCGCAGGGAGCGGCTCCGGGAGGAGCTACGCACGGACGGGCTTGATGCGCTCTTGGTCACCGATCTGCTCAACATTCGCTATCTGACGGGTTTTACCGGATCCGCCGCCGCGCTCTGGGTGGCCACCGGTGATGGGCCGGACGAGAAGGACACCGTGCTGTGCACCGATGGCCGGTATCGCACCCAGGCCGCCGCACAGGTTCCGGATCTGCGTGCCGTGATCGACCGCAGATACGGCGCGGCCCTGGTGGCCCTCGCCGCGTCGGGACGTGCGGGTTTCGAAAGCCACGTGGTGACGGTCGACGGATTCGACAGGCTGGCGGAGGCGGCCGGAGATGTTGAATTGGTGCGGGCCCCGAACCGGGTGGAGAAACTGCGAGAAGTCAAGGATGATTCCGAGGTTCTTCTGATCGAAAGAGCCTGCGCGGCAGCGGATACCGCGTTGTCCGCGCTGATTCAGACAGGCGGGATCCGGCCAGGGCGCACCGAGCGCGAGGTGGCGCGAGAGCTGGAGAGCCTCATGGCTGAGCACGGAGCGGACGGCCCGTCCTTCGAAACCATCGTCGCCGCAGGTCCGAACTCGGCGATACCGCATCACCGGCCCACCGGCGCGGTGCTGGCTCACGGCGACTTCGTCAAGATTGACTTCGGCGCGCTGGTTGCCGGGTATCACTCCGATATGACCAGGACCCTGGTGCTGGGGGCAGTTGCTCCCTGGCAGCACGAGATCTACGACTTGGTGCTGACCGCGCAGGCGGCGGGACGCGAGGCATTGGCGCCAGGCGCGTCGCTGAAGGATGTCGATGCCGCCGCACGGGACGTCATCACCGCCGCCGGGTACGGAGAGAACTTCGGGCATGGCCTTGGGCATGGCGTTGGTTTACAGATCCATGAAGCACCGGGCATTGGATCGACAGCCACCGGTACACTGCTTGCTGGCTCGGCGGTGACAGTCGAGCCCGGGGTCTACCTGCCCGACCGCGGCGGAGTCCGGATTGAGGACACGCTTGTGGTGCGGCCCGATGGGCCGGAGCTGTTGACCCGGTTCCCCAAGGAACTCACCGTTATCGACTGAGCAGTTACAAGAGGAGACTGAACACGTGGCTTCAACCGCCGATTTCAAGAACGGCCTGGTGCTCAACATCGATGGTCAGCTGTGGCAGATCACCGAGTTCCAGCACGTGAAGCCCGGTAAGGGACCGGCCTTCGTGCGCACGAAGCTCAAGAACGTGCTCTCGGGCAAGGTTGTCGACAAGACCTTCAACGCCGGCGTCAAGGTCGAGACCGCGACCGTCGACCGCCGCGACACGACGTACCTGTACCGCGACGGCGACTCGTTCGTGTTCATGGACAGCCAGGACTACGAGCAGCATCACCTGTCTCCGGAGCTCGTCGGCGATGCCCACCGGTTCCTGCTGGAGAGCATGACCGTGCAGGTCGCCTTCAATGAGGGTGCCGCGCTGTACGTCGAGCTGCCGGTCTCGGTTGAGCTGGTGGTCACCCACACCGAGCCGGGTCTGCAGGGCGACCGCTCCAGCGCAGGCACCAAGCCCGCCACGATGGAGACCGGCGCCGAGATCCAGGTGCCGCTGTTCATCAACACCGGTGACCGCTTGAAGGTGGATACGCGCGACGCCAGCTACCTCGGCCGTGTGAATGGCTGAAACCGGCCCGGCCGGGCGAGTCTCCGGCAAGGGAGGACGCCGGAAGGCCCGCAAGCGGGCCGTAGACCTGCTGTTCGAGGCCGAGGCGCGCGATATGACGGCTGCCGCGGTCGCCGACGAGCGTGGTGCGTTGGCGGCGTCGAAGCCGGACATCGAGCCGTTGAACCCGTACACGGTGACAGTCGCGCACGGCGTCACCGAGCACATCACGCACATTGACGAGCTGATCTCCTCACATCTGCAGGGCTGGACGCTGGCCCGGCTGCCCGCCGTGGACCGCGCGATCATGCGGGTCGCGGTGTGGGAGCTGCTGCACGCCGAGGACGTACCCGAAGTGGTGGCCGTCGACGAGGCGGTCGAGTTGGCCAAGCAGCTCTCCACCGATGAATCACCGGCGTTTGTGAACGGGGTCCTGGGTCAGCTCATGCTGGTGACCCCGCACATCCGCGGTGGCTCGGCATCCAGTTCGGCCGAGTAGTTCAGCCGAACTGGATCTCGAACACCGGGATTACTCGGTCGGTCATGGTCTCGTACTCGGCGAACCCCGGCGCGCGCTGTTTCACGATTTCGAATACGCGATCGCGCTCGGCGCGGGGGAGTTCCACAGCGGTGGCGTTCGTCTTGGGATGGGAGCCGATCTCCACCTCGACGCTCGGGTTGGCACGCAGGTTCGCAACCCAGGCCGGATTCTTCGGCCTGCCCACCGACGACCCAACGATGTAGGCCTTGCCGTCGATATCGAAGTAGGCCAAGGGATAACACGTTCTGCGCCCGACTTCGCCCCGGTGCTCGTGAGAAGCATCAACGGAAATCCCTCGAACTGGCCGCCCACCTTGCCGTCGTTGGCCCGGAACTCGGCGATGTTCGCCTCGTTGAATGAGTGCTCGGCGCCTGATGGTTCGCTCATCGTCATCTCGATTCGATGGGTATTCCTGGCACCGTGAAAGCATGACCGAGAACTTGCAAGAAATGTTCGAATCCTCCTATCGCGGTGAGGCACCCGAGCAGTTTGCCGCTCGGCCGCCGTGGAGCATTGGGCAGCCGCAGCCCGAAATTCTGACGCTTATCGAGCAGGGCAAGGTGCATGGTGACGTGCTCGACGCCGGCTGCGGGGAGGCCGCCACAGCCCTGTACCTCGCGGAACGGGGCCACACCGCCGTAGGCCTGGATGCCGCGCCCACCGCGATCCAGTTGGCCAGGAGCTACGCGGCCGAACGCGGTTTGGCCAACGTCACCTTCGATGTCGCCGACATCTCGAACTTCGCCGGGTATGACGGACGTTTCGGAACGATCATCGATTCCACGCTGTTCCACTCGATGCCCGTCGCATTGCGGGAGGGGTACCAGCAGTCGATCGTTCGCGCCGCGGCGCCGGGTGCCAATTACATCGTGCTGGTCTTCGACAAGGCGGGCTTCCCGCCGGATGTCGACGGGCCATATCCGGTCACCGAGCCGGAACTGCGGGGGATCGTGTCCAAGTACTGGACCATTGACGACATCAGCCCGGCGCGGCTGTACGCCAATGCCGATGGTTTCCAGCGTGACGGTGCGCAGAGCTTCGCCGAGGTCCGTGAGGAATCCAACGGCCGGGTCTCGATGGCGGGCTGGCTACTGCAGGCGCACCTGGACTGACGCGGCAGCTACAGCGCGGCGTAGACCGCCTGCCCGAACTGCACGTGCAGCAGCTGCAGGCGGAGCGTCGAGGTACGCGCCAGGGCAGCCTTCGGGTCAAGCTCGGGCATGCGCCACTGCGGCAGGAACATCAGGATGGCGTCGGCCTTCGGATCGGCATGCCACCAGGTGCCGAATGCGCCCGGCCAGCCGAAGGTGCCGGCTCCGCCGGGCCCGAACAGTGCGGCCTCGTTGGGATCCATGACAACCGACAGGCCGAGGCCGAACCCGCGTCCGGTCCAGTACGGCAGGCCGAAGGCCGGTAGCCGCCGCTGAGCTGGAGTGAGCCTGTTGGTGCGCAGCGCGCGGGTTGATTCGGGGGACAGGATGCGCACGCCGTCGGCCTGGCCGCCGCCCAGCAGTGCACGCGCAAAGGTCAGATAATCACGGGCAGTACTGGCCAACGCGCCTCCACCGCGGCACAGCGTGGGCGCTGAGGTGGGCATAGCGGTGAGATACCCGCGGTCCGCCACCTCGATCGTGTCGTCGTCGCCGATGCCGTACAGGCGCGCCAGACGGCTCGCCTTGTGTTCGGGGACGAAGAAGTCGGTGTCGTTCATGCCAAGTGGGTCCAGGATCCGTTGGCGTAGAAGCTTGTTCAGCGGTAGCCCGACCGCGCGGGCGATGAGTAAGCCGAGTACATCGGTGGAATGGCCGTAGTGGAAGCGCTCGCCGGGTGGGTACACCAGCGGCAGTGCGGCGATGGCGGCAAGCCACTCGTCGGGTTCGCTGAACGCCGCGGTGTGCAGCGGGTGGTAGGCCTTGGCAATAGGCCCGGTGGAGATGAAGTCATAGGTCAGCCCGCTGCGATGAGTCAACAGATCCTCGACCGTTATCGCACGCGGCGCCCGGAACGTGTCCTCCAGGGAACCGTCCGGGTCTTTGAGCACGCGCATGTCGCCGAACTCGGGCAGCCAGGTGGTGATCGGGTCATTCAAGCGAATCGTGCCCTCGTCAACCAGGCTCATGGTGGCCGCACTGATCACCGGTTTTGTCATGGAGGCGATGCGAAAAATAGTGTTTTCGGCCATTGACAGGCCCGCGTCGACATCGCGATAGCCGGTAGCACCCAGGTGTCTGAGCTGCCCGCCCTGCCACACAAGCGTTACGGCTCCGGCGAGTATGCGATCGTCGACAGCGGCACGGATCGGAGCGAGGGCTTGGTCGAACGTGTCGTCGAGGTCCGGCATCACTCCATCCTGTCAGCCGAGGCCCATGGGTGCCCGGATGCTAAGCTCCCTAGCGGTAAGTGACATCCTTTAACGATCCGTCCAGTGAGGCGGAGAAGGAGGTCTCGCGTAAGCGTGGGCGCAGTATCAGAAGGACGCGAGTTGTTGTCCGCCGCAGATGTCGGCAGGACCATCTCGCGTATCGCGCATCAAATCATCGAGAAGACCGCGCTTTCCGACTCCAGTGACGCCCCGCGCGTCGTACTGGTCGGCATCCCGACTCGCGGCGCCACCCTTGCCAAGCGGCTGGCGGCCCACATCACCGAATTCTCCGGTGTCGAGGTGCCCGCGGGATTCCTGGACATCACGCTGTACCGCGACGATTTGCGCAACAAACCGCACCGCCCGCTCGAACGCACCTCCATCCCCGAGGGTGGCGTCGATGGTGCGCTGGTTGTCCTCGTCGACGACGTGCTGTTCTCCGGTCGTACCGTGCGCTCGGCGCTTGACGCACTGCGCGACCTGGGTCGCCCACGTTCGGTGCAGCTCGCGGTGCTGGTTGACCGTGGGCACCGGGAGCTGCCGCTGCGCGCCGACTATGTCGGCAAGAACGTGCCGACCGCACGCTCGGAAGACGTCAAGGTCTTGCTGACCGAACATGACGGCCGTGACTCCGTGGTGATCAACAGCGGAGAGGGAGCGGCCTCGTGAAGCACCTGCTGTCGGCCGCCGACCTGACCCGCGACGAGGCCATCGCCATCCTCGATGACGCCGACCGTTTCCTGCAGGCGCTGGCGGGGCGTGAGGTCAAGAAGCTGCCTACCCTGCGCGGGCGCACCATCATCACGATGTTCTACGAGAACTCTACGCGGACAAGGGTTTCCTTCGAAGTTGCGGGCAAGTGGATGAGCGCCGACGTAATCAACGTTAGCGCCTCCGGTTCCTCAGTGGCCAAGGGCGAGTCGCTGCGCGATACCGCCTTGACCTTGCGGGCGATCGGTGCCGATGCGTTGATCGTCCGTCACCCGGCATCGGGTGTCGCCGCCCAGCTGGCTCAGTGGACTGCCGAAGGTGAGGGCGGCCCAGCAGTCATCAATGCCGGCGACGGAACCCACGAACACCCCACGCAGGCGCTGCTGGATGCGCTCACCATCCGCCAGCGGTTGGGTGGGCTGGAAGGCCGCCGCGTCGTGATCGTCGGGGATATCCTGCACAGCCGGGTTGCGCGGTCAAATGCCCTGCTGCTCAATACTCTTGGTGCCGAGGTGGTGCTCGTGGCACCGCCGACGCTGCTGCCCGTCGGTGTTGAGACCTGGCCGGTGACGGTCACCCATGACGTGGATGCCGAGCTGCCGGGCGCCGATGCGGTGCTGATGCTGCGGGTGCAGGCCGAACGCATGACGGGCGGATTCTTCCCGTCGGCACGCGAGTACTCGGTGCTGTACGGCTTGTCCGAGGCCCGACGGCGCCTCCTCCCCGAACACGCGGCGGTGCTGCATCCGGGCCCGATGCTGCGTGGCATGGAAATCGCGTCCTCCGTGGCGGATTCTTCGCAATCCGCTGTTCTGCAACAGGTATCGAATGGAGTGCATATCCGCATGGCTGTGCTGTTCCACCTGCTGGTCGGTTCCTCCGATGGCTCAGAGGCGGTGCCCGCATGAGTGTCTTGATCAAGGGCGTACTGCTCTATGGGGAGGGCGAGCAGGTTGACGTCCTCGTCGAGGACGGGCAGATCACTCGCATCGAGGCCGGTATCGGGCCGGGCATCGAGACTGAGGTCGACACGGCCATCGAAGCCCCCGGTCAGGTGCTGCTGCCCGGATTCGTCGACCTGCACACACATTTGCGTGAGCCGGGGCGTGAAGACACCGAGACCATCGACTCCGGTTCGGCCGCAGCGGCGCTGGGTGGCTACACCGCGGTCTTCGCGATGGCCAACACCAATCCGGTGGCCGATAGCCCCGTGGTGACCGACCACGTGTGGCACCGCGGCCAGCAAGTGGGCCTCGTTGACGTGCATCCGGTCGGTGCCGTCACCGTCGGGCTGGAGGGCAAACAACTCACCGAGATGGCGATGATGGCCCGCGGGGCGGGCCGGGTGCGGATGTTCTCCGATGACGGTAAGTGCGTCCACGATCCGCTGGTGATGCGGCGTGCCCTGGAATACGCGAAGGGCCTGGGTGTGCTGATCGCCCAGCATGCCGAGGAACCGCGACTCACCGTCGGCTCGGTGGCGCATGAGGGTGCCAACGCGGCCCGGTTGGGCCTGACCGGTTGGCCGCGCGCTGCCGAGGAATCCATCGTCGCGCGGGACGCCATCTTGTCCCGCGATACCGGCGCCCCGGTGCACATCTGCCACGCCTCCACCGCAGGCACCGTCGAGCTGCTCACATGGGCCAAGGGGCAAGGGATTTCCATCACCGCCGAGGTGACGCCGCATCACCTGCTGCTCGATGACGGCCGGTTGGCTTCCTATGACGGGGTGTACCGGGTAAACCCGCCGCTGCGCGAGTCCACCGACGCTGAAGCGTTGCGCCAGGCCCTCGCGGACGGCGTGATCGACTGTGTGGCAACCGACCACGCGCCCCATGCCGATCACGAGAAATGCTGCGAGTTCGCCGCGGCCCGGCCTGGAATGCTCGGGCTACAGACCGCGCTATCGGTAGTGGTGGAGACCATGGTGAAGCCCGGGTTGCTCACGTGGCGCGATATCGCCAGGGTGATGAGTGAGCGCCCGGCGCAGATCGTCGGCCTGCCCGATCAGGGGCGTCCGATTGCCGTTGGTGAGCCCGCCAACCTGACCATCGTCGACCCCGATGCCACCTGGACTGTCACGGGCGACGGATTGGCTAGCAAGTCGGCCAACACCCCATTCGAATCAATGACATTGCCTGCCACGGTGACCGCCACGCTATTGCGTGGGCGTGTCACGGCACGGGACGGGAAGGTGGTCGAGTGAACCACGGGGACTTCATCGGTGCGCTCATCATGGCGGGTGCCTCACTGACATTGGCAGTGTTGCTTTTCCGCCTGATGTGGCGCGGCTGGCATGCCCGCGCGCAACGGCAGACCGATGCCGTCGGAGAACTGCCGGTCACCCCGGCAGACCGCGGCGACATGGTCATCGAACCCGTCGAAGGCCTCTATGTCGGCAGTACCATCGCGCCCGACTGGCAGGACCGCATCGCGGTCGGTGACCTGGGCTACCGGGCCAATGCCACTCTCACCCGATACTCTCAGGGAATCCTGTTGGAGCGCAGTGGAACCGGAGACATCTGGATACCCGCCGATGTGGTCACCGAGATCCGTACCGCCAAGGCGCTGGCAGGCAAGGTGCTTACCCACGACGGGATTCTCGCGATTCGGTGGCGGTTGCCCTCGGGCACCGAGATCGACACAGGTTTTTTGGCCCGACCGCGCAGCGAATATGAGGAATGGAAGCAGGCGTCATGAGTGATAAGGCGGTGCTCGTTCTTGAAGACGGGCGGGTATTCACCGGTAAGCCGTTTGGTGCGGTGGGTGAAACCCTCGGCGAGGCGGTGTTCTGCACGGCCATGTCGGGGTACCAAGAAACCCTCACCGACCCGAGTTATCACCGGCAGATCGTGGTGGCGACAGCCCCTCAGATCGGCAACACCGGGTGGAACGACGAGGATCACGAGAGCCGCGGCGGCAAGATCTGGGTGGCCGGTTACGCCGTGCGCGATCCTTCGAACCGGGTCTCGAACTGGCGCGCCAACGGTTCCCTGGATGACGCCCTCAAGGGGCAGCACATCGTCGGCATCGCAGGCATCGACACCCGCGCCGTGGTCCGGCATCTACGCACTCGGGGGTCGATGAAGGCCGGCATCTTCAGCGGTACCGTCGCCGACGCGCCCACCGACTTTCTGCTGTCCCGTGTCAACGGTCAGCCGTCGATGCTCGGCGCGGATCTTGCCGGCGAAGTCAGCACTGATCACACCTACATCGTGGAACCCGATGGTGCGCGCCGCTTCACCGTGGTGGCGCTGGACCTGGGCATCAAGACCAACACCCCGCGCAATTTCGCGCGGCGCGGCGTCCGTGTGCAGGTGGTGCCCTCGTCCATCAGTCCGGAGGAACTGCTCGCGCTCGCGCCCGACGGAGTGTTCCTGTCCAACGGGCCGGGCGATCCGGCCACTGCGGATCATGTGGTCTCGGTGACGCAGGCGGTGCTGGACCGGAAGATTCCGTTGTTCGGGATCTGCTTTGGTAACCAGCTGCTGGGCCGGGCACTTGGCCGGTCCACCTACAAGATGACCTTCGGGCATCGCGGTATCAACATCCCGGTCATCGACCACACGACCGGACGGGTCGCGATCACCGCGCAGAATCACGGCTTCGCCCTCGAAGGCGAAGCCGGTGAGCAGTTCGACACGCCTTTCGGGCGCGCCGAGGTCAGCCACACCTGCGCCAATGACGGCGTGGTGGAAGGGATCCGGCTACTCGACGGGTCGGCCTTCTCGGTGCAGTACCACCCTGAGGCGGCGGCCGGACCGCATGACGCCGAGTACCTGTTTGATCAGTTCGTTACGGCACTTGAGAATCGGGGTAACCGCTGATGCCACGTCGCACAGACCTCAACCACATCCTGGTCATCGGTTCCGGACCCATCGTGATCGGTCAGGCTTGCGAGTTCGATTATTCGGGCACCCAGGCGTGCCGCGTGCTGCGTTCCGAAGGGCTACAGGTCAGCCTCGTCAACTCGAACCCGGCCACGATCATGACCGATCCGGAGTACGCCGACAACACCTATGTCGAGCCGATCACTGCCGAGTTTGTGGAGAAAGTACTTGCCGCACAGGCAGAAAAGGGCAACAAGATCGATGCCTTGCTGCCAACGCTCGGTGGCCAGACCGCGCTGAACACCGCGGTTGCGCTCTACGAGAACGGCGCACTGGACCGGTACGGCGTGGAGCTCATCGGTGCCAACTTCGAGGCTATTCAGCGCGGTGAGGACCGTCAGCGCTTCAAGGACATCGTCGCCAAGGTGGGCGGCGAGTCGGCGAAGTCGCGCGTCTGTTTCACCATGGACGAAGTCCGCGAAACCGTTTCAGACCTGGGACTGCCGGTCGTGGTGCGCCCGTCGTTCACCATGGGCGGTTTGGGCTCGGGCATGGCGTACACCCCCGAAGACGTTCAGCGGATAGCGGGGGAGGGACTCTCGGCCTCACCGTCGGCGAATGTGTTGATCGAGGAATCGATTTACGGCTGGAAGGAATTCGAGCTCGAGCTGATGCGCGACAGCCGCGACAACGTGGTGGTGGTGTGCTCGATCGAGAATGTCGACCCAATGGGTGTGCACACCGGAGATTCGGTGACGGTCGCTCCCGCGATGACGCTCACTGACCGGGAGTACCAGAAGATGCGCGATCTCGGTATCGCGATCCTGCGTGAGGTCGGTGTGGACACCGGCGGCTGCAATATTCAGTTCGCCATCAATCCGCGCGACGGTCGCCTGATCGTCATCGAGATGAACCCGCGTGTGTCGCGCTCAAGTGCGTTGGCCTCCAAGGCGACCGGTTTCCCCATCGCCAAGATTGCGGCCAAGTTGGCCATCGGGTACACGCTCGACGAGATCGTCAACGACATCACCAAGGAGACCCCGGCCTGTTTCGAGCCGACCCTGGACTACGTCGTTGTCAAGGCACCCCGGTTCGCTTTTGAGAAGTTCCCCGGTGCCGACGCCACCTTGACCACCACCATGAAATCGGTGGGTGAGGCGATGTCCCTGGGCCGCAACTTCGCCGAGGCACTCGGGAAGGTCATGCGCTCGCTGGAGACGACCGCGGCAGGCTTCTGGACCGATAACGCGGGGCCCATCGAGGATCTGGACACGTTCCTGCAGGAGCTGCGAGTGCCGCGTGACGGCCGGCTCTACGGCATCGAACGCGCGCTGGCCGCCGGTGTTCCCGTCGAGCAGGTGGCCGAGATCACCGGTGTTGACCCGTGGTTCGTCGAAGAAATAGCGCAGATCAACCGTTTGGGCACCGAGCTGCGTGATGCGCCGATCCTCGACGAGGAGTTGCTGCGCCGCGCCAAGCACTACGGGCTCTCCGATCGCCAGATCGCCGCGCTACGGCCGGAATTGGCGGGGGAGAACGGCGTTCGATCGTTGCGCCACCGGATGGGCATCCGCCCGGTGTACAAAACTGTCGACACCTGTGCCGCCGAATTCGAGGCCAAGACGCCGTACCACTACTCCAGCTACGAGCTGGATCCGGCCGCGGAGTCTGAGGTAGCCCCTCAGACCGAGCGTCCCAAGGTGCTCATCCTCGGCTCGGGCCCCAACCGCATCGGGCAGGGCATCGAATTCGACTACAGCTGCGTACATGCGGCAACCACATTGTCGCAGGCCGGATTCGAGACCATCATGGTCAACTGCAACCCGGAGACGGTGTCCACCGACTACGACACTGCCGACCGCCTCTACTTCGAACCGCTGACGTTCGAGGACGTGCTTGAGATCTACCACGCCGAATCCGAATCGGGTCGCGGCGGACCGGGCGTCGTCGGCGTGATCGTGCAGCTCGGCGGGCAGACTCCGCTGGGTCTGGCCAAGCGTCTGGCCGACGCCGGAGTGCCGGTGGTGGGCACCAGCCCGGCGGCCATCGACCGTGCCGAGGACCGCGGTGTGTTCGGTGACCTGCTGGTGTCGGCCGGCCTACCGGCGCCACGGTTCGGTACCGCAACGACTTTCGAGCAGGCCAAGCAGATCGCCGCCGACATCGGCTATCCGGTGCTGGTGCGCCCGTCCTACGTGTTGGGCGGACGCGGCATGGAGATCGTCTACGACGAGGACACTCTGCACGGCTACATTGCCCGCGCCACCCAGCTCTCGCCCGAGCATCCGGTGTTGGTTGACCGCTTCCTCGAAGACGCCATCGAGATCGACGTCGACGCGCTGTGCGACGGCACCGAGGTCTACCTCGGCGGCGTCATGGAACACATCGAGGAGGCCGGTATTCACTCCGGCGACTCCGCATGTGCGCTACCGCCGGTCACGCTGGGGCGCAGCGATATCGAAAAGGTGCGCACGGCCACCGAGGCCATCGCGCACGGCATCGGCGTGGTCGGTCTGCTCAATGTGCAGTACGCGCTCAAGGACGATGTGCTCTACGTCCTGGAGGCCAACCCGCGCGCCAGCCGCACGGTGCCGTTCGTGTCCAAGGCCACAGCGGTGCCGTTGGCCAAGGCCTGCGCCCGCATCATGCTGGGCGCCACCATTGCCGGTCTGCGTGAGGAGGGTCTGCTGCCCGCCGAGGGCGACGGCGCCACCTCGCCGCCCGGGGCGCCGGTTGCGGTTAAGGAGGCCGTGCTGCCGTTCCACCGGTTCCGCAAGGCCGATGGCAGCCAAGTGGACTCCCTGCTTGGGCCGGAGATGAAGTCGACCGGCGAGGTCATGGGCATCGACGCCGACTTCGGCAGCGCGTTCGCCAAGAGTCAGACCGCCGCGTACGGCTCGCTGCCCAAGGAGGGCACCATCTTCGTCTCGGTGGCCAACCGCGACAAGCGCTCCCTGGTGTTCCCGGTGAAGCGGCTCGCGGACCTCGGATTCAAGGTGCTGGCTACCGAAGGAACAGCAGAGATGCTGCGCCGTAACGGAATACCGTGCGAAGAAGTGCGCAAGCACTATCAGGAGCCGGGCGGGACGCTGCCCGCGAAGTCGGCGGTTGACGTCATCAAGGCCGGCGAGGTTGCGATGGTCATCAACACCCCGTACGGGAACTCCGGGCCGCGTGTTGACGGCTACGAGATCCGTTCCGCCGCCGTATCGATGAACATCCCGTGCATCACCACGGTGCAGGGGGCCTCGGCTGCGGTGCAGGGTATCGAGGCAGGTATCCGCGGTGATATCGGCGTGCGTTCACTTCAGGAACTGCACGCGGGCTTGCGATGAGCCCCTTGGGTGAAGAGCGTCCCGCGACGATGAGCCCCTTGGGTGAAGAGCGTCCCGCGACGATGAGCCCCTTGGGTGAAGAGCGTCGAACTGCGGTGACGTTCGGGGCACGGTTGCAGGCGGCCACCGCATCCCGCGGTCCGTTGTGTGTGGGCATTGATCCGCATCCGGAGCTGTTGCGCTCCTGGGGATTCGATGCCGACGCCGCTGGCCTGGCCAGGTTCAGCGATATCTGCGTGGAGGCCTTCGCGGACGTCGCGATCGTCAAACCACAGGTGGCTTTCTTTGAAACCTACGGCGCTGCTGGGTATTCGGTCCTCGAGCGGGCTATCGCGGGATTGCGCGAGGCGGGTGTGCTGGTGCTCGCCGACGCCAAGCGCGGCGATATCGGTTCGACCATGGCCGCCTATGCACAGGCCTGGCTGGGCGATTCACCGTTGAGCTCCGATGCGGTGACCGCGTCCCCGTACCTGGGATTCGGGTCGTTGTCCCCGCTGCTGGAGCTTGCGCACGAACGTGCGCGCGGCGTCTTCGTCTTGGCCGCCACCTCTAACCCGGAAGCGCCTCCTGTGCAGCAGGCACGCGCCGGGGAACTGACCGTCGCACAGGCGATGGTGGATCAGGTGGCCGCGCTGAACGCCCAGGATGCCGGGCCGGGTTCCGTGGGTGTGGTGGTCGGCGTGACCGTCACCGATCCACCGAATTTGTCGGCGCTCGGCGGCCCCGTACTCGTTCCGGGGCTGGGCGCTCAGGGCGGCAAGCCCGAGGATCTGCGTCGCCTGGGCGGTGCCCCGGGATCGCTGCTGCTGCCTGCGGTCTCACGCGAGGTGCTGCGCGCCGGACCTGATGTCGCGGCGCTGCGGACCGAGGTTGATCGCTTGCGCGATAGCGTCGCCTACTTGCTTGACTGAGCGGCCTCGGGTCGGTCGCCGATTCCTTGTGCTGCGCGTGGAGGTGAGTGCGCTCATAATGCTGCAGAGACACGGCAACCCGGCCGACAGAAAGTGGGTCCAGCATGCAGGTCAGGATGAAGACGTCCGCCCGGTCACTAACGGTGGCGGTGGCGGTTACGACCGCCCTCGGAGTTTGGGTGCCGACCGCATCGGCGCACGTGACGGTGGTGTCGACGACCCCGACGCAAGGATCCACGATCACCAGCGCGCCCACCGACGTGAAGATGGTCTTCAGCGAGGCGCCCACCAAGCCCACCGTGAGCGTCGCGGGCCCGGACGGCAAGACGTATTCAACGGGAAGCACTCAAGCTACCGATGCGGTTGTCGGCATAGGGCTTTCGAGCGCAACGCTGCCATCCGGGGTCTACACCGTGACCTGGTCGCTGACCGCTCCGGACGGAGACGCGCAGAACGGGACCTGGACATACTTCTACCAGCCGCCGATCCAGCCGAAGCCGCCTATCCCGGCACCGCCTGCTTAGCCGCCACGCCTGCGGAATGATCCGGTGGTCGACTATCGGCCTTGCCGGACAACGGGTTCCGGCACAGGAATCGTGCGGCGGCCAAGGGTACTAGCGAGGCCACCACGATCCATCTGCCGATTGGCGTGAATCCGCCCCAGTGTGGATCGATGACGTAGATCCGGGTGTAGAGCAGTGTCAGCACCGCGCTGATCAGCACCAGGGCGCCGACCGCGATATCGCGCCCGCCCTTCATCAGTGGCACGGGGCGATCCCACCACGGCAGCGGCCGGCGTTCGGTGGCCCGCAACGGGACGAAGAAGACGGCCACGATGGCGCACACGATGGTCAGTCGCAGCACGTTTCCCGGCCAGTACCAAACATCATGCTGGCTCACCAAACCGATGCGAAAAGCCAGGTAGACCCCATAGGACAGCAGGAACGTGACCACCCAGTGCCATAGGTAGATCGTCATGCTGCCGCTATTGCACAGTTCGAGGAACCGCCAGGTTCTTGCGCCCTGTGCCCAGCGATTGATGGCCGGCGCGAAGACGATCACCGCCAGACATTCAGCGATCGCGCTGGTGGCTAGCAGCAAGGTTGGCGGCATGTTGGCGATCAGCCCCGACGGATATGGCCCGAAGGTGGCCAGCGTCGCGGTGGCGGCCAGAGCGGCAGCTGCGTACGCCAACGCGACCCGGCGGGGGACAAGCCTGCGCTGATAGGCGATGCCTAGCGCGGCGGGGATGAGCCACATGAAGATCATGTTGATCCAGCCGGTCCTCACCCAGGTGTCTGTGATGAGGCTGACGGTGTCGATCAGGGCGGTGAACAGGCACATTGCCGCAACGAACCAGCCGAGTTGGCCCCCGGTACGGATGCGCGCCAGCCACGGCAGGAACGCCAATGTCAGCAGGTACGCCCCCACGTACCAGAGCAGTTCGATATGCCGCATCTCGAGATACAGGAGTTGAGGGGAGTTGCCCATGGTGATGCGCAGCAAGGTGGTCACCAGCGCGACGAACGCCAGGAAATAGAAGACGGGGCGAAAGAGCCGCGTCGCCCGGCCCATCAGGAACTGTCCCCAGGATCTGCCGGAATCCCAGGAGTGAAGATTTGCCGCTGCACCCGCGAAGAAGAACAGCGGCATGAGCGGGATCAGCCAGAACAGCCAATGCACGTTGTAGTTGGATGCCATCGCCGGTTTGCCCTTGACGAGGGTGGGGCTGCCCGCGAGCACGTGGTAGGCCACCACGGTGGCCAGCGACACGAGCCTCACGGCGTCCAATGCCCGATCACGATCACGTGATGGGCGCAGCAGGTCACCCATATTTCGCACCCTACCCAGCAACTGGTGCGCCTTGCTAAGCAACTTCACGGGCACCCGGTCCACGGTGCCCTCACCTGCGTCTCTTCAACTGAACGTTGACAGGTCGCGACACGCGCAACACGAGATTCACACAAGATTTTCAGTTTGCCCTCACGGCAATCACGGTTTGCTTGTCTCCGGTTCCGGCACAGGAATCGGTGGTGTTGTCAACTCTGAATGAAATATATTGTGCAACAGCACTATTCAATCCCGACCTGCAGAAATGCCGGGTGGGAACGCGTGGATGTGATGGTTGCTCGGCGGGATCGCTCTCGGCCCCTCTAGCAGGCGATTTTCACCGAGAAGAGGGGGGTGGGGTTCACATATGTCGGTTGGCGTGGGTACGGTCGCTGTCGCTGGCTGGTTGTTTTCCAGCCGTATAGAAAAACCGACGAGTTTCGTATGAGACGGAGGAATCGTGGCCCTTCCACAGTTGACTGACGAGCAGCGCGCCGCCGCGTTGGCGAAGGCGGCTGCCGCCCGACGCGCCCGGGCCGAGCTCAAGGAGAAGCTCAAGAAAGGCGGCACCAATCTCAAGCAGGTGCTCAAGGACGCCGAGACCGACGAGGTCCTGGGCAAGATGAAGGTTTCCGCACTGCTGGAAGCCCTGCCCAAGGTCGGCAAGGTCAAGGCGCAGGAGATCATGACCGAGCTGGAGATCGCTCCGACCCGCCGTCTGCGGGGCCTGGGTGACCGTCAGCGCAAGGCGCTGCTGGAGCGGTTCGACTTCTCCTGATCTTTCTCCAGATGACAGCTTCGACGAGGGGCCGGGTAGTAGTCCTATCCGGCCCCTCCGCCGTCGGTAAATCCACCGTTGTACGCCGGCTACGCGATGACGTTGACGGCCTGTTCTTCAGCGTCTCCGCCACCACCAGGGGCCCTAGGCCAGGTGAGGTCGACGGCGTGGACTATCGCTTCGTCACGGCCCAGGAGTTCCAGCGGCTGATCGATACCGGTGCGCTGCTGGAATGGGCCGATATCCACCGCGGTCTGCAGCGTTCGGGAACCCCCGCCGCACCTGTTCGTGAGGCGATGGAGGCCGGTCGCCCGACCCTCATCGAGGTCGACCTGGCCGGTGCGCGCGCCATCAAGACCGCACTTCCGCAGGCCCTGACGGTCTTCCTGGCCCCGCCGAGCTGGGAGGCGCTGGTACAGCGGCTCACCGGTAGGGGCACCGAATCGGAGGACGTGATCGCTCGGCGATTGGAAACCGCCGAGGTCGAGATGGCGGCTCAAAGCGACTTTGATGTCGTCGTCGTCAATGACCAGTTGGAAAATGCCAGCGCACAGTTGGTATCGTTATTGGTCGGACGTTAATCGGCAGCGCAGTACGAACACGCAGTGCCAATACCGCGCCAGCCATATTCAGCGCCATCTACCTATCCAGGAGATTTCTTAGTGAGCAACTCCCAGACCGACGTCATCGTCGAACCGGGCACCGACAGCTACGACGCCGCTCTCGACACGCCGCTGGGTATCACCAACCCGCCGATCGACGAGCTACTCGCTCGGGCATCGAGCAAGTACGCGCTGGTGATCTACGCAGCCAAGCGCGCCCGCCAGATCAACGACTACTACAACCAGCTGGGCGACGGCATCCTTGAGTACGTGGGACCGCTGGTCGAGCCTGGCCTGCAGGAGAAGCCGCTGTCGATCGCACTGCGCGAGATCCACGGCGACCTGCTCGAGCACACCGAAGGCGAGTAGAAGCCAGGACGCCGGTCATGGCCGACCGTAAGCGGATCATCGTCGGAGTGGGCGGGGGAATCGCCGCCTACAAGGCCTGCACCGTGGTGCGCCAGCTCGCTGAGGCCGGGCACAACGTCCGGGTCATTCCCACCGAATCGGCCCTGCAGTTCGTGGGGGCCGCGACCTTCGAGGCACTTTCGGGTGAGCCGGCCCGCACCGGGGTGTTCGACGATGTTCCCGAGGTTCCGCATGTACGTCTCGGACAGGACGCCGACCTGGTCGTGGTTGCGCCCGCCACCGCGGATCTGCTGGCCCGCGCCGCCACGGGCCGTGCGGACGACCTGCTGACAGCGACGCTGTTGACCGCGCGTTGTCCGGTCTTGTTCGCCCCCGCGATGCACACCGAGATGTGGCTGCACCCGGCGACGCGGCAGAATGTCGCGACATTGCGGAGCCATGGCGCAGTTGTCTTAGAGCCCGCGTCGGGCCGACTTACCGGCGCCGACACCGGTCCGGGGCGTCTTCCCGAGGCCGAGGAGATCACAACCCTGGCCCAACTGCTGCTGGCTCGTGCCGATGCGCTGCCGCACGATCTGGCCGGGGTACGCGTCCTGGTGACCGCCGGTGGCACCCGCGAGCCCCTGGACCCCGTCCGTTTCATTGGAAACCGCAGTTCTGGCAAGCAGGGATACGCGATTGCCCGGGTCGCCGCGCAGCGCGGCGCCGAGGTCACGCTCATCGCGGGGCACACCGTGGGGCTACCCGATCCCGCTGGGGTCGAGGTGGTGCACATCAGCTCCGCAGCGCAATTGCAGGACTCGGTCACCAAACACGCTCCCGCGGCGGAGGCGCTGATCATGGCGGCGGCGGTGGCAGATTTCCGTCCCGCCCACGTTGCGACCAGCAAGATCAAAAAGAGCCACGGCGCTGACGGCGAAAACCCCGTCGACGCTCCTATCGAATTGCTGCGCAACGCCGATGTATTGGCCGGTGTGGTCCGTGCGCGCGCAGACGGGCAGCTGCCCAGGATGCGGGCAATTGTCGGATTTGCCGCCGAAACCGGTGACGCGAATGGGGATGTGCTGTTCCATGCTCGCGCGAAGTTGCAGCGCAAGGGCTGTGATCTGTTGGTAGTCAACGCGGTTGGCGAGGGGCGGGCCTTCGAAGTGGACAGCAATGACGGTTGGCTGCTCTCGGCTCAGGCCAGCGGCGAGGTCACCGAAGTCGTCCTCGAACACGGCACCAAAGTTCTGATGGCAAGCCGTATTGTGGATGCCGTTGCCGGGCTTTGTCAGAGAAACTGACAACCGGGCATGGCCCCGATCTTGGTTCGTCGGCCATAATGTTTAGGACATGTAACGATCTGAAAGGGGCTGCGCTGTGAGCTCAGCTGGACGGCTTTTCACCAGTGAATCGGTTACCGAGGGGCATCCGGACAAGATCTGTGATGCCATCAGTGACTCGATCCTGGATGCCATGCTCGCGCAGGACCCGAAGTCCCGGGTGGCGGTGGAGACGTTGGTGACCACCGGCCAGGTCCACGTCGCGGGTGAGGTGACTACCTCTGCGTACGTCGATATCCCGCATATCGTCCGCGAGCGGGTGCTGGAGATCGGCTACGACTCTTCCTCGAAGGGCTTCGACGGCAACTCCTGTGGCGTGAACATCGCCATCGGTGCACAGTCGCCCGATATCGCGCAGGGTGTGGACACGGCCCACGAGGCGCGAGTCGAGGGTGCTGCGGATCCGCTGGACGCCCAGGGCGCCGGCGACCAGGGCCTGATGTTCGGCTACGCCATCAATGACACCCCCGAGCTGATGCCGCTGCCCATCGCGTTGGCGCACCGGCTGTCCCGCCGCCTCACCGAGGTGCGCAAGGAGGGCTTGCTCCCGTACCTGCGTCCCGACGGTAAGACCCAGGTCACCATCGAGTACGACGGCGACAAAGCGGTGCGCCTCGACACCGTCGTGCTGTCCACGCAGCACGCCGCGGACATCGACCTGGACAACCTACTGACTCCGGATATCCGCGAGAAGGTGGTCCAGGTGGTGCTCGACGAGTTAAACCAGGACGACCTGGACATCTCCGACTACCGGCTGCTGGTCAACCCGACGGGCAAGTTCGTGCTCGGCGGTCCGATGGGTGACGCCGGATTGACCGGTCGCAAGATCATCGTCGACACCTACGGTGGCTGGGCCCGCCACGGTGGCGGCGCCTTCTCCGGCAAGGACCCGTCGAAGGTGGACCGCTCCGCCGCGTACGCGATGCGCTGGGTTGCCAAGAATGTTGTCGCGGCCGGGCTCGCTGAGCGTGCAGAGGTGCAGGTCGCCTACGCCATTGGTAAGGCGGCCCCGGTGGGTCTGTTCGTCGACACGTTCGGCACCGCCACCGTTGACCAGGTCAAGATCGAGAAGGCCATCAACGAGGTGTTCGATCTGCGTCCGGGTGCGATCATCCGCGACCTGGACCTGCTGCGTCCGATCTACGCGCAGACGGCGGCATACGGCCACTTCGGCCGCACCGATATCGAGCTGCCCTGGGAACAGACCAATCGCGTCGACGCCCTCAAGGCTGCCATCTAGCCCTTTCTGTCCAGCACACGTAAAAGCCCCCGACACGCTGAGTGTTCGGGGGCTTTTACGTGTGCTGGACACCTAGAGGATGCCGGGAATCAATGCTTTCCGGTTGGCCGGGTAGTCGACGAACTTCTCCTGATACCAGCGGTGTGTGGCCAGCGCGCGGGGGATCAGGTTGCCGGCGGTGATCAGGAGGATGACGACACCGGGCAGTGCCCAGGTGAGCAGCGCGAAGCCGGACCAGGCGATGAGCTCGCCGAGATACGCCGGGCTGGTGACGAACCGGAAGCCGCCGCCGAACGGAATGCGGTACTCGGATTCGCCACCGCCGGGGTTCTTCTTGTTGCGGAGATTGCGCACGATCGACTCGGAGCTGAGTAGTAGCGCGAAGCCGCACAGGTAGAGCATCAGGCCCACCACGAATCGTGGGTCGCGCAGCCACGCGTTGTTGTACTGCCCGAAAAAGTCATGACTGAACAGAGTCCCGTTGAGGTATCCGTGCATCGATGTCACCAGCATGCCCATCACGACCACCGAGACGTTGAAGGTGCTGCGCTTGCCGGGCACCTGGCGAATGGAGAGCGGGAAGAACCAGCCGCGGTTGGCGTAATGCAGCATCCATATCCCGGCGAGCACCAGTGACACCGGCTCGAAGCGGGCGGGCCCAGTCAGGTAGCAGATCAAGAACACGACGGTCGCCGGGATTTCCATCAGCCACCAACCGAGCTTCGGATTCAGGTTGAGCCCGAGTTTTGTGGTGGAGAAACGCCCGTACGAGCTCTGGGCGAAAAAGCCCCCGATGATCACGAATGCCGCGAAGCCGAAGGCAGCCGTCAGCACGGTGTCGTAAACGGTGTTGCCGGTGTACCAGTGCATGACTTTCCCTTTACGTGAGTAGGCGGATCCGCCCGAATGCCGGCCGCAAAACTGTAACGTGTTCTACCACGTGCTCGCGGGGGTCGGGCCACGTGGTCAGTCGTCGGGGTGGGACCGGCCGTTGTGCCGTTTGGCGCGCGCGAGGAGCGCCGTGCGCATAAAGTCGGTCAATGACGGTGATCAGAGCCGCACTGACGCAAGCGACTTGGACTGGCGACAAGGAATCCATGCTCGTCAAACACGAGCGTTTCGTCGCGGAGGCCGCGTCCCGGGGCGCCCAGGTGATCTGCTTCCAAGAACTGTTCTACGGCCCGTACTTCGGCATCGTGCAGGACAAGAAGTATTACGGCTATGCCGAACCCGTGCCCGGCCCGGTCACGGAGCGGTTCGCGGCGCTCGCCAGGCAACACCACATGGTGATGGTGTTACCGGTGTACGAGGAGGAGCAACCCGGCGTCCTCTACAACACCGCCGCCGTCGTCGATTCCGACGGCACGTACCTGGGTAAGTACCGCAAACACCACATACCGCATCTCGATCGGTTCTGGGAGAAGTTCTATTTCCGGCCAGGCAATCTGGGCTACCCGGTGTTCGACACCGCTGTCGGCAAGATCGGCGTCTACATCTGTTACGACCGGCATTTCCCGGAGGGCTGGCGCAACTACGGGCTCGGGGGAGCGGAACTGGTCTTCAATCCGTCGGCTACCAAACCGGGTCTGTCCAATAGGCTTTGGGAACTTGAGCAGCCCGCTGCCGCAGCGGCCAACCAGTATTTCGTCGGGGCCAACAACCGGATAGGTAGCGAAACGGACGAGTTTGGCGACCAGGCGGTGACGTTCTACGGCAGTTCGTACTTCGTGGACCCGCACGGTAACTATGTCGGTGAAATCGCCTCCGAGAGCGACGAAGAGATCGTGATACGGGATCTGGACCTGTCTCTGGTCCGCCAGGTTCGGGATGACTGGCAGTTCTACCGGGACCGCCGTCCTGACACCTACGGCCCGATCGTCGCGCCGTAGGAGGCCGCCATGGCAACGACTTTGATCAGAGGCGGCACCGTGGTGTCGGCGACCGGGCGCGGCGCCGCGGACGTCCTGGTCGACGGTGAGAAGATCGCGGCGGTCGTGCTGCCCGGCAGCACGCTGCTCGGGATGGACCTGACCACAACCGTCGACACGGTGATCGAGGCGGGCGGCAAGTACGTCATTCCCGGTGGTATCGACGCACACACCCACATGTCGATGCCGTTCGGCGGCACCACGGCATCCGATGACTTCGAGACGGGGACGCGCGCCGCGGCCTGGGGTGGTACCACGACCATCATCGACTTCGCGGTCCAAAAATTTGGTGAGCGGCTGCAGGATTCGCTGCAGACCTGGCATGAGATGGCGGCCGGCCAATGTGCGGTCGACTACTCCTTTCACCAGATTGTGGGCGATGTCAACGATGCCTCACTGGCGGCGCTGCGGGGACTGGCCGACGAGGGCATCACCAGTTACAAGATGTTCATGGCGTACCCCGGGGTCTTCTACAGCGATGACGCCCAGATACTGCGGGCCATGCAGGTGGGGGCCGACACCGGGCTGATGACGATGATGCACGCCGAGAATGGCCCTGCGATAGACGTTTTGGTGGCCCAACTGCTTGCCGCGGGCAAGACGGATCCTTACTACCACGGCATCGCCCGAGCCTGGCAGCTGGAGGAGGAGGCCACGCACCGCGCCATCATGCTGTCCAATCTGACGGGCGCACCGTTGTACGTCGTGCACGTCTCGGCCAAACAGGCTGTCGCGCAACTGGCCGCCGCACGTGACGCCGGACAGAATGTGTACGGGGAGACCTGCCCGCAATACCTGTATCTGTCGCTGGAGGACAACCTGGGCGCGCCGGGATTCGAGGGCGCCCAGTGGGTTTGCTCCACGCCGCTGCGGTCCAGACGCGAGCATCATCAGGATGAAATGTGGCGCGCATTGCGCACCAACGATATCCAGATGGTGTCGACCGATCACTGCCCGTTTTGTATGAAGGGGCAAAAGGACATGGGCATCGGGGATTTCTCCAAGATTCCCAACGGAATCGGATCGATCGAGCATCGGATGGACCTGCTGTATCAGGGAGTGGTGGACGGCCGGATCACCGTCGAGCGATGGGTGGAGATCACCTCGACCACGCCGGCCCGGATGTTTGGGCTCTACGGGCGTAAGGGGGTGATCGCTCCGGGCGCGGACGCGGACATCGTCGTCTACGACCCCAACGGGCACACCTCGATCGGCCTGGGCAAGACCCACCACATGAACATGGACCACTCGGCGTGGGAAGGGTACGAGATCGACGGGCACGTCGACACCGTGCTGTCCCGCGGAAAGGTGATCGTCGACGGCGACGAGTATCTCGGCAGCAAGGGGGACGGCGCGTTCCTGCGGCGCGACCTGTGTCAATACCTCATCTGAGGACGGTGGATGGAGAGGGCCCCACGGATGGATTTCGGAGTTGTCCTGCAATGTGATCCACCGGCGGCACGAACGGTGCAGCTGGCGAAACTCGCCGAGGCTCATGGCTTCAGTCATCTGTGGACATTTGATTCTCACCTGTTGTGGCAAGAGCCCTATGTGCTGTACAGCCAGATCCTGCACGAAACGCGGCGCATTGTGGTGGGCCCCATGGTCACCAATCCGGCGACGCGGGATTGGACTGTGACGGCATCGCTGTACGCGACCTTGAACGACATGTACGGCAACCGCACCATCTGCGGTATCGGTCGCGGCGATTCGGCGGTCCGGGTAACGGGTGGAGCGCCGACCACGCTGGCCACGTTGCGTGAATCAATACATGTCATCCGGGAGCTCGCGAATTCGCGCGCCGTCGAATATCAGGGTGCCACTCTGCAATTCCCGTGGAGCCGGGGCTCCGAGCTCGAGGTATGGGTAGCCGCATATGGCCCCAAGGCCCTCGCTCTGACCGGACAGGTCGCCGACGGCTTCATCTTGCAGCTTGCCGATATCGATATCGCGCGTTGGATGATCGGGGCGGTGCGGGAGGCCGCCATCGCCGCCGGGCGTGATCCTGCCGAGGTGCGGATCTGCGTGGCAGCACCCATGTACGTGGGATCGGATTGGGCGCATATGCGCGACCAATGCCGGTGGTTCGGCGGCATGGTGGGTAACCACGTCGCCGATATCGTGGGCAGGTATGGTGCGAACGGTCAAGTCCCGCAATCTCTTACCGAGTACATCGCCGGTCGCGAGGGGTACGACTACAACCAGCACGGTCGGGCGGGCAACACCCACGCCGAATTCGTCAGTGACGACATCGTGGACCGCTTCTGTGTGCTGGGCACCGCCGACGATCACATTGCCAAGCTGTCCGAGCTCAAGGCGCTGGGGGTGGACCAGTTCTCCGGATACCTGCAGCACGACAACAAGGAAGAGACGCTGCGGGTCTACGGGGAAACGGTGATTCCCGCGTTGTCGCAACACATCACGGCGAAGAGCGACTGATGGTGGTGCAGGCCGAAGGCCCAGCGGAGACGCCGGGCAGATTGAGCAACGCGGACCTGGCACCCACCACGGCAGCACAGGCCACCTGGCGCACCTGGGACATCTTCTGTCTGTGGATGACCTCGGCGCACAGCCTGGGCAGTTACGGATTTGCCGTGGGGATGCTGGCGCTGGGGCTGACGGGATGGCAGACCCTGCTGGCGCTTTTCACCGGGGTGTTGGTGCTCTGGGCGGGTAGCAATCTGATCGGGGTGGCGGGCCAACGGGTGGGAGTGCCCTTCCCGGTCTTCGCACGCGCCACCTTCGGGGTCTTCGGCGCCAACATCCCGGCGCTGCTGCGCGGGCTGGTGGCCATTTTCTGGTACGGCATCCAGACCTACCTGGCGTCCACCGCGGTCATCGTGCTGCTCTTGCGACTGGATCCGGGATTGCGCTCCTGGACGGAACCGACCTTCCTGGGCCTACATGCGTTGGGATGGGCCGCGTTCCTTTCCTTGTGGACCGTGCAGTTGGTGATCCTGAACTACGGCATGGAGGTGGTGCGCAAGGTATCGGATGTGGCAGGCCCGGTGGTCTGGATCGGGATGATTGCCCTGGCGATCTGGATGTTGGACGGTGTGGGCTGGAGCATCGACTTCGGTGCCCGCGCCGGAGCGCCGTTGTCGGCAGGCTCCGCGGTGTTGGCCTTCACCGGCGTGGTGTTCCTGATGGTTGCCTTCATGGCGGGCCCGCTGGTGAACTACGCGGATTTCGCAAGATTCGCGCCGAGTAGACGTGCGATTCTGCGGGGGAACGCCTTGGGCATACCGTTCAACGAGACCGCCTTCGTGGTGATCTCGATCGTCATTTCGCTTGCCGCGCTGAAGAAGTACGGCAGTGCGATGACCGACCCGGTGGCGCTGGTCGCGGATATCGACTCGGATGCCATCGTCGTGGTCGCCGCAATTCTCTTCGCGATCGCCACCGTTGGTATCAACGTGGTGCTCAACTTCGTCTCGCCGTCGTACGACATCTCCAATGTCGCACCGAAATACATCTCATTCCGTACCGGCGGCATCATCACCGCGCTGCTGTCGGTCGCGGTGCTGCCCTGGAAAATCTGGGGGAACGAGGCCGCCATCGTGTACTTCTTGGGCGGTGTGGGTGCCTTGATGGGGCCAGTCTTCGGGATTCTGGTCGTCGACTATTACCTGCTGCGCCGACAGCACACCGATACCACCGACTTGTACTCGGAATCCTCCGGCGGCGCGTACTTCTACACGCGGGGCTTCAACCCGGCGGCATTGATCGCGCTGGGCATTTCCGGTGCCGCAGCGATCGCTATCGCACTCCTGCCGCGGGCCCAGAGCATGACGGCACTCTCATGGCCGGCGGGTGCCGTGCTGGGCGGCGCCCTGATGTACGCACTGGGCCGCGGTAGGCGCGGGGCTAGCCGTGCAGCGCCTTCTTGAGTGCCGAGAGCGACAGATCGCGCTCCTCGGTGGCGGCGGGCACGATATCGGCGTACCCGAGGTAGCCGTGGATCATCGTCGGCGCGTTGTGCAGCTGCACCGGCACACCAGCGCCGCTCAACAGCTCGGCGTATTTGGCGCCGTCATCGCGCAGCGGATCGAACTGTGCGGTGCCGATGAATGCCGGAGCCAATCCCTCAAAGCTCTCCGCCCGCGCCGGGACCAGCGTCGGGCCCGCGGTGGTCGGATCGGTGTCCCCGAGGTACCACGTGCTCAGTGCACCCACGGTCTTGAAATCCAGGACGGGTGCCTCGGCGTTCTCGACCATCGACGGTAGCGTCACGTCGAAGGTCGTGGCCGGGTACCACAGCACCTGGAAGGCCAGCTCAATACCGTGGTCGCGGCCCAGTTGCGCCATGACCGCCGACAGGTTTCCGCCCGCGGAATCACCGCCCACGGCAAGACGGCTCGCGTCGCCGCCGATCTCGGCAGCGTGCTCATGCACCCACTGCAGCGCAGCCCAGCAGTCCTCGACGGCGGCGGGGTAGGGGTGCTCGGGTGCCAATCGGTAGTCCACCGACACCACCACGGCGTCGGCCTGTACCGCGGCGGCACGGGCCACCGCGTCGTGGGTATCCAGGTCGCCGATGACCCAGCCACCGCCATGGATCAGCACGAAGACGGGACGTACCCCGCCTTCGGCGGGGGAGTAGATGCGAACCGGTATCTCGCCCGCGGGACCCGGAATGGTGCGGTCTTCGACCTTGGCCACCTCGATCCACGGCGGGCGCGCCGTGGCGATCGCCCGATACGCATCCCGGGATGCCTGCGGTCCGTCCGGCGAAACGAGTTGAATCGGAACAGCTTCCAGAATCTTGATGATGATCGGGTCGATGCCGGTTTCGGTGGCGGTCATGTCGTCACTGTATCGGGTGCTGACCTGCAAGTCAGGGGCGTCTGCTAGAACCACCAGGTGACTGCGACGCGGGTGGTGGCCGAACACGAGCCGGTTGCTCGGGTGCTGCCGTTGCTCACGGTGCCTCATCTGGATCGCGAATTCGACTATCTGGTGTCCGCGGAGCAATCGGACGATGCCCAGCCTGGTGTGCGCGTACGGGTACGGTTCCACGGCCGCCTGGTGGACGCCATCCTGCTGGAGCGCCGTTCGGAAAGCGACCACCCCGGCAAGCTCGGGTGGCTGGATCGTGTCGTATCGCCCACCCAGGTGCTCACGCCGGACGTGCGCCGGCTCGTTGACGCGGTGGCGGCGCGGTACGCGGGAAGCCGCGCGGACGTGCTGCGCCTGGCTCTGCCGCCCCGGCACGCGCGCGTCGAGAAGGAAATCCGTGCGGCGGTCGTCGACGACTTCGAGGCGCCGGCGTTGGACGGCTCCGGTTGGGCTCGCTATCAGCGCGGCGAGCGGTTCCTGGAGGCGTTGTCACACGGCCGTGCCGCGCGTGCGGTGTGGCAGGCGCTGCCGGGCGAGTCCTGGTGCACGCGACTCGCCGAGGCCGCGGTGGCGACGGCGAGCACCGGCAGGGGGGTACTGGCGATCGTCCCGGACCAGCGAGATATCGATGCGTTGTCCGCCGAATGCGTGAAACATGTTGGTGCACATCGTGTCGTGGCACTCTCGGCTGAGCTGGGACCCGCCGAGCGGTACCGCCGGTGGTTGGCGGTCCTGCGCGGCGCGGCAACCGTGGTGATCGGTACCAGGGCTGCGGTGTTCGCGCCGGTGGCCGATGTGGGATTGGTGATGGTGTGGGACGACGGCGACGACAATCTCGCCGAGCCTCGGTCTCCTTATCCACATGCCCGGGATGTGGCGATGCTGCGCGCACATCAGCTGCGCTGCGCCGCGGTCATCGGGGGATACGCGCGCACCGCAGAGTCGCAGGCGCTCGTCGAGAGCGGCTGGGCGCATGACCTGGTCTCCGCCCGGTCCGCGGTGCGGAAGGCCTCCGCGCGCATCAGCGCTCTCGACGACAGCGGGTATGCGCAGGAACGCGATCCTGCGGCACGCTCGGCGCGCCTGCCGATGGTGGCACTCACGGCGGCCCGGGATGCGCTGAAGCGGGGGCACTCGGTGTTGGTGCAGGTGCCACGCCGTGGGTACGTGCCCGCGCTGGCCTGCACAAAATGCCGGACCGTCGCCCGCTGTCGGCATTGCACCGGACCGCTGGCGCTGGAAGGACCCGGTGGGGCATCGAACGTCGTCAGCCCCAGCTGCCGGTGGTGCGGACGGGTCGACGCGGACCTGCGGTGCGCCCGCTGCGGCTCTACCTCCGTGCGCGCCGTGGTGGTGGGTGCGCGCCGGACGGCCGAAGAGCTGGGTAGGGCACTACCGGGAGTTCCGGTGGTGACGTCCGGCGGCGGCGAGGTACATGCCACGGTCACCGGTCCGCCCACCCTGGTGGTGTGCACGCCGGGCGCAGAACCGTTGACGCCCAACGGGTATGGCGCGGCATTACTTTTGGACGCATGGGCCCTGCTGGGCCGCCAGGACCTGCGCGCCGCGGAAGACACCTTGCGCAAGTGGATGGCGGCCGCCGCGTTGGTGCGCGGGCGTGAGGAGGGCGGAACCGTGGTGGTGGTCGCGGATGCCACGCTGCCCACGGTGCAGTCGCTGATCCGGTGGGACCCGGTGGGGCATGCCGCCGCTGAACTGGCGGCACGCGCCGAAGTCGGGCTGCCGCCGCAGGTGCACATCGCGGCCATCGACGGGCCGTCTGCTGCGGTGGCCGCACTCATCGAGACCGCTGATCTTCCTAAGGGGGCCGAACTGCTGGGACCCGTCGACCTACCGGTCGGGGCGCGTCGCCCGGCTGGCATACCCGATGGCGTTGAGGTGGTGCGGATGCTGGTTCGAATCGAACGTGCCGCGGGGCTGGAGCTGGCGGCGGCTTTGCGCCGGGGAGTTGCAACGCTGAGCGCGCGGCGGGACGCCGAGCCCGTTCGAATTCAGATCGATCCACTCCACGTGGGGTGATCCGGCGAATTTCAGGTATTTGCGGTGGCGAGCCGAGCTCTATCGCCGATGCCTTCGGCGAAGGTCTCCACGATGTAGCCGATGAGATCGTCGCGGCTCATGGTGCGTGACGCGCTCCACCAATTGATGGTCATCAATACGCCCCCGACGGCGAGCCGCGACCAGATGGGCGCCAGCCGGTTCATCTGCGCGCCAGGGAACTGGGCCTGCAAATGCTCTTCGGTGACCTGCGCGATGAGGTCAAAGACCCCGTGGTCGAGCCTCTCCTGGGCAGTGAGGTCGCGATCGAGCGCGACATAGAGTTCCGGTTCCGCGGTGATCCAGTCGATAACGATGTCGGAAAATGCCCGGGTTTGGTCGCGTATATCGCCGACCATGCTGTCTCGCCAGGATCCGGCGATCAGCCGATCGGCGTGACGGCGGCTCAACGCACGCAGTAGGTCTGCCTTGGTGGGAAAGATCGCATAGCAGGCGGATCGGGCGAATCCTGCTTCTCTGGCAACCTCGGCAATGGACACCGAGCCCCCGCTGTTACGAATCGCGCGCTCGGCGGCGTCGAGTAGGTCCTCTGTCCGCAACTTGCGATCGTAGGGAGCGCCACTCGGCCGGCCTCGTCCTCTGGTAGCCATCAAGATTATGGTATCGGATGTATCCAGATTCGGGATCGCTATCCTCGGCGAACGTGGGGAGCCGTTCCGGGCTCCGTCCGTCCACCTGGGATTCGATGTGACCGGTGCATTCTTCCTAGACTGGCGCGGTGCGCATAGTGTTCGCCGGTACTCCGGCCCCAGCGTTGCCGTCGCTAGAGAGGCTGTTGGCATCTCGCCATGAGGTTGTCGCGGTGCTGACCCGGCCCGACGCCCGCGCGGGCAGAGGGCGGGCATCGGCGTCTTCGCCGGTTGCCGAGCTGGCGCGCGAACACGGACTGCCGGTGCTCACCCCGTCGCGCCCCAACGCCCCCGAATTCGTCGGCGAGCTGTCGGAATTCAACGCCGATTGCTGCGCGGTGGTGGCCTACGGGGCCCTGCTCAAACCGGAGCTGCTCGCGGTGCCAAGGCACGGCTGGGTGAATCTGCATTTCTCGCTGCTTCCGGCCTGGCGTGGGGCGGCTCCGGTACAAGCTTCTATCGCCGCTGGCGACGAGATCACCGGCGCCACAACATTTCTCATTGAGCCCGCGCTGGACAGTGGGCCCGTCTACGGGGTGGTGACCGAGCGAATCTTGCCGGGTGACACTGCCGGTGCGCTGTTGGGCAGGTTGGCCGAGTCTGGTGCGGGATTGCTCGAATCGACGATGGACGGGATCGAGGCTGGGGCGTTGGTGGCTGTGCCGCAAGTCGCTGACGGCGTGAGCACCGCGCCGAAAATCACGGTGGAGCAGGCACGCATCCGCTGGGAGCTTCCCGCACAGGCGATTGATCGCCATATACGTGCCATGACGCCCGAGCCGGGAGCCTGGACCACGATTGGCGAGACGCGGGTCAAGGTTGGACCGGTCGGGATCGAGGCCGATGAGCAATTGCCGCCCGGCGCCGTTGCGGTCCGCAAACGTGACGTGTTGGTGGGCACCGGAACCGCCGCGATCGCACTCAATGAGATACAGCCCCAGGGCAAGAAACTGATGAACGCCGCCGATTGGGCGCGCGGCGCGCGACTGGACTCGGAGGTTCACGCACTATGAGCACACGTCCGCCGCGCCGACGGTCCAATCCGGATTCCCGCCAGAGTCCTCGTCAGGATTCACGCCCGCCGGAGCGTGCGCGCAACAAACTCGACCCGCCGCGTCAGGCGGCGCTCGACGTCCTGCGTGCGGTGTCTCGGCAAGATGCGTATGCCAATCTGGCATTGCCCGCACTGCTGCGCGAACGCGGTATCACCGGGCGTGATGCCGCCTTTGCGACCGAGCTCACCTACGGAACATGTAGGGCCCGTGGGCTTCTCGACGCAGTGATCGCATCGGCCGCGGCCCGCCCGATCGATCAGGTTGACGAGGGTCTGCGCGACCCGCTGCGACTGGGTGCCTATCAATTGTTGCGGACCCGTGTTGAGCCCCATGCCGCCCTGTCGACCACCGTGGACGCGGTTGCCGTCGAATTTGACCAGGGCAGAGCGGGTTTCGTGAATGCGGTGTTGCGGACCATCTCCCGTCGTGATGAGTCGGGATGGGTGGACGAGTTGTCCCCGCCGGAATCCGATCGGATCGGACGGCTTGCCTTTGCGACTGCTCACCCCCGGTGGATTGCGCAGGCCTTCTCCGATGCGCTCGGACCCGCAGGCTCGGAGCTCGCCGACGTGCTCGCCAGTGACGACGAGCGGCCCCTGGTTCACCTCGCCGCACGTCCGGGGCATATCGACGCGGCAACGCTGGCCGAAGAGGTGGGCGGCACCGTCGGTCGCTACTCGCCCTATGCGGTGTACCTGCCCGGTGGCAACCCGGGTCGGCTGGAGTCGGTCCGCGACGGCCTGGCGCAGGTACAGGACGAAGGTAGTCAGCTGGTCGCGCGCGCGACCGCGCTGGCTCCTCTGGACGGCGCCGACGAGCAGTGGCTCGATCTGTGCGCCGGGCCGGGCGGCAAAACCGCACTGCTGGGGGCGCTGGCGGCCGAGCGTGGTGCCCATGTCACGGCGGTCGAGCTCGCTGCCCATCGGGCCCAGTTGGTGGCAACGGCCGCGAAATCCTTGCCGGTGACCGTGCTCACCGTCGACGGGCGCGAGAGCGGGCTGCCGCCAGCGTTCTTCGATCGTGTGCTGGTCGACGCGCCGTGCACGGGGCTCGGAGCGCTGCGTCGTCGTCCAGAGGCTCGCTGGCGCCGGCAGCCGGGTGACATCCCGGCACTGGTCAAGCTGCAGCGTGAACTGCTCTCCAGCGCCATCGAATTGACTCGACCGGGCGGCATCATCGTGTACAGCACCTGCTCGCCGCACTTGGCCGAGACGGTCGGGGTGGTCTCGGATGCGGTGCGACGTCATGCGGTGACTGCCGAGGATGCTCGCGCGGTGTTCCCCGGTGTGGACGGGCTGGGCGACACAGATGCGGTGCAGCTGTGGCCGCACCGGCACGGTACTGACGCGATGTTCACCGCCCTCCTGCGCAAACACGCATAAAGCGGCACATAAGCTGAACGACATGTCTCTTCGCGCTCCCATGATTGCCCCGTCGATCCTGTCCGCCGATTTCGCACGTCTGGCCGACGAGATGGCGGCCGTGGCAGGAGCCGACTGGTTGCACGTGGACGTGATGGACGGGCATTTCGTACCGAACCTGACACTCGGCCTGCCTGTTGTCGACAGTCTGCTGGCCGCGACCGATATCCCCATCGATTGCCACCTGATGATCGACAACCCGGATCGTTGGGCACCCGGATATGCGGAGGCAGGGGCACACAATGTGACGTTCCATGCCGAGGCCACCGACAATCCTGTCGCCGTCGCCCGCGACATTCGGGCTGCGGGAGCCAAGGCGGGCCTGAGTATCAAGCCGGGTACGCCGCTGGAGCCATATCTCGAGGTACTGAAGGACTTTGACACGCTGTTGGTGATGTCGGTCGAGCCCGGATTCGGTGGACAGTCGTTTATCGCAGGTGTGTTGGACAAGGTGCGTACGGTGCGCAAGCTCGTCGATTCCGGTGAGCTGACCGTGCTGGTGGAGATCGACGGCGGTATCAACGCCGACACGATCGAGCAGGCCGCGGAGGCGGGCGTCGACTGTTTCGTCGCCGGTTCCGCGGTCTACGGGGCACAGGACCCCGAAGCGGCGGTGCGGGCGCTGCGTGAGCAGGCCGCCAGGGCCGCAGCACATTTGGCTCGTTGATATGACCAACCCGATCGGCCTGGATGCCGCCATGGATCTGGCGTTCAGGGCTGCCGAGGAGGTCAAGGGCAGCACCTATCCGAATCCTCCTGTGGGCGCGGTCATCCTGGATACGGCGGGAGCGGTCGTCGGCGTGGGCGGTACTCGTCCGCCGGGTCAGGAACATGCCGAGGTGGTGGCATTGGCGGCGGCCGGCGCTGCTGCGCGGGGCGGTACCGCTATCGTCACCTTGGAGCCATGCAACCACCAGGGCAGAACCGGGCCATGTGTGGATGCACTTGTCGCGGCCGGTGTTTCGCGTGTTGTCTACGCGGTAGCTGACCCGAATCCGCAGGCCTCCGGGGGAGCCGAGCGTCTACGCGCGCTAGGTGTTGACGTCATCGATGGTCTCGACGCCGGCCGGGTGTCGGCGGGGCCGCTGCGAGAGTGGTTGCACAAACAGCGCACCGGACGTCCCCATGTCACCTGGAAGTACGGTGCCAGCGTCGACGGGCGCAGTGCCGCCAATGACGGCACCAGCCAATGGATCACCAGCGAGCAGTCGCGGGCCGACGTGCACCGGCGGCGGGCCTTCGCCGATGCCATTCTGGTGGGCACCGGTACCGTGTTCGCCGACGACCCGCAGCTCACCGCACGCACCCCCGATAACGAGCTGGTGGCGCATCAGCCACTGCGTGTCGTGGTCGGCATGCGTGAGGTGTCCATGGACGCAAAGGTTTTGAACGACGATTCGCACACCATGGTGATCCGGACCCACGATCCGGCCGAGGTGCTCGCGGCCCTGGCGGACCGCACCGACATCATCCTGGAGGGCGGACCCACACTGGCGGGCGCCTTCCTGCGCGCCGGCCTGGTGGACAGGATCCTGGCCTATCTTGCCCCGATGCTGTTGGGTGGCAACGTCCCCGCTGTGGAGGACGTTGGTGTCACCACCCTCTCACGCGCATTGCACTGGGAGTACGACCAGATCGAGCGGATGGGGCCGGACGTGCTACTGAGCCTCGTTCCCCGCCTTGCGGTGTGAACCAATGAATATCGCGATGACCGCGGCGATCACACAGACGACTGCCGTGATTGCGAACATCTCGCTGTACATCTGGCTGTAGGCGTGGATGCTCCGGTCCAGGAGCTGCTGTTGCAGCACAAAGAGATTCGGCTTACCTTCCGGCTTGGGCTCCTTGGCGGCCAGTGCATCGAAGTTCTGGTAGAAGCGGTGAATGCCCCAGCCGCCGAGCGCGGCCATGCCGATGAGCATTCCCGTCATTCGGGCCACCACCACAAGTGCCGAGGCGATGCCGTGCTGGGCAGCGGGCACCACGCGTAGCGCTGCCGAGGACAGCGGGCCGATCACCAGGCCCAGACCCACACCGGCGACCACCAGGTCCGTGTCCAACCGCGGCAGCGTGAAGAACCCGAAGTTGTGCACGGCCGACAACACATCGACGGGCCAGCCGGAGATCAGATAGTACCCGAACGCGGCGATAAGCAAGCCGATCACCGCGATGATCCGGTCGCCGAATCGGGTGGCCAGCCAGCCGCCGATGACCGCGCCGATCGGCAGCGCGACGAGGAACCTGGACAACAAGAAGACCGCGTCGGCCTTGTCCATCTGCAGCACGCCCTGCCCGAGCAGCTCGATGTTGACCAGTGTCACCATCAGGGCCGCGCCGGCTGCCAGGGATGCGGCCAAGGCCGCGAAGAACGGCCCGAACCGAACGCCTTCGGGTTTGATCAGCCGGGTCGTGGCCCGCGATTCCCACAGGATGAACGTCGCGAATGCGACGCCGGATCCGATCAGGACTGGCAACGCCCATTCGGGTAACGCGGAGACCTTGGGATCGGGGCTGTACAGCCCGACAACCAGCAGAGCCAGCGCGACGGCCAGCAGCGCGCCACCGACGACGTCGACCTTCGGACGATTCGGGTCGTGTCGATGTGCCGGAACACTGAACTGCACCAACACGATGGCGATGATCGCCAGCGGCACGTTGACCCAGAAGATCGCGGTCCATGAACCGAACAGCCAGACGCACAGCACGCCGTAGAGCGGGCCCAGCACGCTGCCGAGCTCCTGCGCGGCACCAATGCCACCGAGAACGGTCGCACGGTTGCGTTGCGACCACAGATCGGCGCCCAGGGCCAGGGTGACCGGAAGCAGCGCACCGCTGGCCACACCTTGGATGACGCGGCCGGTGACCAGCATCGTCAGATCGGTGGACATGGCGGTGACGACGGAACCTATCGCGAAGCCGGCCAGCGCCAGTTGCAGGATCAGTCGTCGACCGAATCGGTCGGAGGCCTGCCCGAGTAACGGCATCGCGGCGATGTACCCGAGCAGATAGCCCGTGACGATCGGGGTGACCTGCTGGATGTTGTTGAGCGCGATACCGACGGTGGTCATGATGTCGGTGATGACGCTGACCACGACGTACGTGTCGAGGGCGCCCAACAGCACCGCCAGGCTTCCGGCGCCTATTGCGATGCTGCGATGCCGCAGCGGGAGCGCGGTGTCCTGGGCTGTGGCCGTCACGAGGCGGGCTTGTCGACAGTGACCGGCTTACCCCAGTCGGACAGCGACATCTCGATGGTGTTGCCCGGGGAGGTGTCGACGCTGATCTTGGTCAGCGCGTGGTTGCTGTCCTTGGCGATCCAAGCCTTCGCGGGAATGTCGGCGGTGAGCTTGGAGCCGGCGAAGGTGTTCAGCGCGTCCTTGCTCATCGTTCCGCTCACCAGAACGGAGTCGACACCGTCGATGGTTTCGGTCTTCTCCGACTTGGCGTTGGTGATATTCGACAGCAGGTTGGCCAGTCCCTTGTTCGGGTCGAGGATCAGCCCTATGTCGTAAATGTCCTTGACGGGCCCCATGCTGGTGTAAGCGGTGCCGAGCTGGGCGAACAGCTCGCCGTCCACGACGACGAACGGCAGCTCCAGTCCGCCGGTCTTGGCGGTGCCCTTAGCGGCCACGGCCGGTGTGGTGGTCAGGTCGCCGGTGAGGTCGGAGAGCTTGAGCGTGGGCTTGTCGCCGGTGACCTTGAGCACGATGTGCGTGCTGGTCTGTGTCTTGGTGGTGGCCGCCGATTCGCTGAGTAGCGTGGCGGCCTCGGGCAGATTGGGGTCGGCCTTGTCGGTCTTGGAGCAGCCGGCCAATGCGATGGCGGCGACTGCGACAGGAATCAGAGCGAGGCGGATGCGGTTGCGCATGAGTCCGATCGTAGAGGCTGAGCGCGACACCGGGGAGGCTCATGACACCTCGACGTTGCTGGCGATGAAATTGACACTCCAGCAATCCGCCGCCATGCTCGTTTGCAGGGCGGGATTGTCAACCGAGGGCTGGTTGTTGTGAAAAACGTGAGCAGAGCACTGGCATGTGGTGTGTCCGCTGTTGCCGCGGTTGCCGGCGTTCTTGTTGCTTCACCTGCGCTTTCGGCCGCCGATCCAGTCTCTGAAACTGCTCCCAAGATTGTCGCTTTCCCGGGCATGTCGATTGTTCAGGGGGACAGTCGGTGCACTCTTGGCTATGTCGATCCGGTATCCCGGATCGGCCTGACGGCTGGTCACTGCAATGCCACCGGATCGATTATCGATCTGGCGGGCAATCGCGTCGGCGAGGTGCTGCTGATGAGCCGGAACCTGCCCACCGGTGGTGCAATCGGCCCCGGCGATGTCGTCTCGGACTACGAGGGCATCGCTTTCGCGCCTGGCGTGGAGCTGAGCAGCAATTTGCCCAATGGACTGGCGCTGCGGATGGCCCAGAATGCCGGTCCCGAGCCCGGCCTGCCGGTATGTCTGATGGGATCGGTGTCCGGCGAGACCTGCGGCAAGGTTGACGCGATCAACAACGGTTGGTTCACCATGACGGATGTCGTTGGGCAGCACGGTGATTCAGGCGGGCCGGTGTACACGATCACCCAACCCGGCCAGGCGCTGTTGGTAGGCATCTATTCGTTGCGCTGGGGCGGGAGGCCCGCCGCCATGTCGTGGTCGGCGATATCGGCTCAGATGCAGTCGCAATTGGTGGCGCAGATGCCGGCCGCCGGGCCTGGTAACGGTGGTCCGGAACTGCCTGCCCCGCCTGTCCCGTCGGCGGTCCCCGCGGCTTCGTAGGTTTCGCCTACTCGTTTTCACGGTCTGCAGGTTGGGCGCATTGCGCTTTTCCTTCTGATATCGTGGCGCCGTTCTGGGGCCATATTACAATTTGCTGAGCCTTCAGATATTGCACAATGTCAACCATTGTGATCACGCTGAATTTGAAAGGCTGACATGAATCGCATCGCTATTTTTCTTGCCGCACTCGCGACAGTCATGGGAGGTGCCGCGTGCTCTGGTAGCGATGGAGGCGGTGGAAACATCGTGCGTATCGGGACAACTGAGGCGGGGAAGGACTCGTGGGACGTCTTCGTCGATGAGGCGGGCAAGGCGGGAATCAAACTCGTCACCACTAACTTCACGGACTATGGCCAGCCGAACGTGGCACTGACGCAAAAACAGATCGATGTAAATTTATTTCAGCATCTTCGTTTCCTGGGTGAATACAACGTCGCCAGTAATGCAACGCTTGCACCGGTGGGCGCCACCTATGTGGTGCCGCTTGGTCTGTATTCGCAAAAGCACCGGGCACTCGCTGATATCCCTCAGGGCGGGCAGATTGCGATCCCCAACGATCCGCCGAATCAGGCCCGCGCCCTGTTTGTGTTGAAAGCGGCCGGACTCATCGCTCTCAAGGGGGGACGTGCGACGCCGAGTGCCGCCGATATCGACAAGGGGGCCTCGAGGGTCACGGTGGCACTTGTCGACGCGGCCCAGACACCGTTGTCGCTGAAGTCGATTGACGGTGCCGTCATCAACAACACCTATTTGGCGCAGTCGGATATCGATCCGAAGAGTGCGCTGTACGCGGACGATCCGACAAGTCCAGGCGCCGAGCCCTACATCAACGTCATCGTGGCGCGCGCCGAGGAGAAGGACAACCCCACCTATCAGAAACTCGTCGATGTCTTCCATTCTCCGGCCGTCACCGAGGCATATGCCAAGGAAAGCAAGGGAACTCAACTGTCGGTGACCAAGAGTGGGCCGGACTGCGCGGCGATCCTGGGAAGGATCGAACAGCAGATCCGCAACGAGAAGTGATCAGGGAAATGACCGGCACCGCACCGCTCATCCGGTTCGAGAACGTCACCAAGACCTTCCGGGTGGGCAAGAAAACGGTGGCCGCGGTTGATGACGTATCCCTCGATATTGCCGGAGGCGAGGTGTTCGCCATGATCGGCTACTCCGGGGCGGGAAAGAGCACGCTGGTGCGCCTCATCAACGGGCTGGAGCGGCCCACCTCGGGTCGCGTCATGGTGGACGGCGCCGAGGTGAGCGCGCTGCGAGAGCGTGAATTGCGTCGCCTGCGTAGCGATATCGGCATGATCTTTCAACAGTTCAATCTGTTCCGGTCGCGCACGGTGGCGGGAAACATCGCCTATCCGCTCCGGGTGGCCGGATGGGCCGCCGAGAAGCGCAATGCGCGGGTCGCCGAGCTGCTCGAGTTCGTCGGGCTCGGCGACAAGGCGAAGAGTTATCCGGACCAGCTCTCCGGCGGCCAGAAGCAACGCGTCGGCATCGCACGGGCGCTGGCGACATCGCCTTCGGTCTTGTTGGCCGACGAGGCCACCAGTGCCTTGGACCCGGACACCACCGGCGATGTGCTGCGACTGTTACGCGCGGTCAACGATGAGTTCGGGGTGACCATCGTGGTGATCACCCATGAAATGGACGTGGTTCGCACTGTTGCCGATCGTGTGGCCGTGCTCGCCGACGGCAGGGTGGTGGAGACCGGAAGCGTCTTCGACGTCTTTTCCGCACCGCAGAGCGAGGCGGGCAAGCGGTTCGTCGGAACGGTGCTGCAGAACACTCCGAGCGGTGCCGACGTAGAACGAATAACACAGCGGCACAAGGGAAATATCGTCTCGGTCGAGATCAGTGAGGGTGTGCACATCGGCCCGGCGCTGGCGCACGCCACTGAGCTGGGTGTGCGTTTCGAAGTAGTTTACGGCGGCATCACCACGTTGCAATCCCGCTCCTTCGGCAATCTCACACTCGAACTCGAAGGTGCCGATGATCAAGTGGCTCAGGTTATCTCGGACCTATCCGAAGTGACGACGGTTCAACAGGTGGCACGATGACGACAAATTGGGACCGGTTGCGACCGCAACTGTTCGAGGCGTTTGGCGACACCCTGTACATGGTGTCGATCACCCTGGTGGTGGGCGGCCTCATCGGTTTGGGGCTGGGAGTGTTGTTGTACACCACCAGGTCCGGTGGGCTGCTGCAGAACCGGGTATTGCACACCCTGCTCAATGTCGTGGTGAACATCGTCCGGCCCATACCGTTCGTGGTGCTGATCGCCGCGCTTGGTCCCATCACCCTCGGGGTGGTGGGGACGACGATCGGTACCACGGCGGTGGTGTTCGTGATGATCGTCGCGGCATCCTTCGCGATTGCCCGCATCGTCGAACAGAATCTGGTGACCATCGACCCCGGGGTCATCGAAGCGGCTCGCGCCGTCGGTGCCGGACCGTTGCGCATCATCCTGACGCTCTTGGTGCCGGAAGCGCTGGGGCCGTTGATCCTCGGCTATACCTTCGTGCTGATCGGCATCGTCGATATGTCCGCGATGGCGGGGTTGGTCGGCGGCGGCGGCCTCGGTGACTTCGCCATCGTGCAGGGTTACCAGCGCTTCAATTGGCAGGTGACGATCGTGTCGACTGTCATCATCATCGCGCTGGTCCAGGCGGCCCAGTTCCTCGGAAACTATCTGGCGCGCAAGGCGCTGCGGCGATAGTTACCCGGCAGGAGCCGGCGCGGGCGGTGCCGCGGGAGGCGGGGGTGTGCCAGGTGCTGCCGGCGCAGCTGGGGCTGCTCCCTCGGGAGCCTCGGGGGGTGTCCAGTGCCATTGCTCGGGCGGAGGCGCCTGGGAGTCGTCGCCGAGGCCCGGAATCCGTGTTCCGGGCGGTGGGGCCGTGCCGGGAAGGGGCTCGTTGAGCGTCTCCTTCCCTCCCCGGTTCACGAAACCACCTCGGTACTGACCGTTCTGATACCCGTGCCAGAGGTGCTTGAGGGCCTCGGTCTTGGTCAGATCGGCGTTCTCCTCGCCGGGCTCGACGTCAAACAGCTGTCCCTGCCCGGGTGCCGAGGGCTTGAGGTTCTGCGGCATCAGGTACTGGTTGTTGAGTGCATTCGTATTGGGCGCTTGTTGTGTGTCGGGCGATGTGCCGGGTGCGGACGGGGTGCTGTTCTGCGCCAGCACGAACTCGTTCACCGCACCCTGCTTGAGGTCCGGCAGCGGCGTCGGCAGGCCGGCAGGCCCCTCGCCCCGTCCGGTGCTCTGTTCGAGCGGCGAGAACAGGCCCTGCTGCGGCGGCAGATTCGCCGGCACATCGGGCGAATAGGCGTCGCTGGTGCCGGTCATGCCGGGCACCGGGGCCGGCGGGGGAGCCGGGTCGGCGGATGCGACCGCCGGGAACGCGAATATCGAACCCAGGGCGAACGCCCCCGCCGCCATCCGTGGGGTAGGTGACTTCCTGGCTGAGCGGCGGTGACTGCCCGTCACTGGCTTCTCCTCTGGGTTCGATACACGCTGTGTCTTTTGTTCTCCGAGAAAATCGAAAGACGTTGTATCAGAACGTCTTTGTCACACCGTAGTAGGCGACGATGTCATCGTTGTCCTTCGACGAGCTGGTCATCACCGCGTAGGAACGCAGGAAGGACTGCCCGACGCAACCGTCGATCTTGATGTGGACATCCTTCAGCGTGATACGGGCTTCCTTGCCCTTGTACTTCTTCTTGTCGACGCTGACGTTGATGACCTCACCCGGCTGCGGGTGGACTTCGATGGAACCGGTGATGCCGGCGCTCAGGCTGGGGACACCGGCGGCGCTGATCGCCGGGGTGATGCTGGCACCGCCGTTGAGCTTCACCCACGCCAGGCTGATACCGCAACCGATCTGGTAGCCGGCCTCCAGCGTGCCGCCACCCAGCGTGGTGCTACCCGCACCAGTCACCGACCCGGTGAAGGTGCCGCCCACCAGGTACTCACGCGAGGAGAGCGAGGTGGTCAGCGGGGGGATCGGCAGCTGGGTCTCGTCCTTGGCGGCAACCTTCAGGTTCCAGCCGTCGGGCGTGGTGACGATGCCGGGGTCCTCTGAGGCGACGATGCCGTTGTCGGGCGGCGGACCATCGGCGACCGGTGGCGCGTCGGCGACCGGCTGTACCGGGGCCGGCGGGTCGCCGGGGTCTGCGAGGGCGAATGGCGCGGTGACGGCCAGCGCGCACACGGCGGTGACGGTGGCAAGGCTCTTCAACATGGGAGTGGCACCTCTCGTGCTCAGGAATGAGGAGTTCTGATGTGTGTCGTTCATCTGTCAGACAGCCTTGGTGACGCCCATGTAGGTGACCACGTCGTCGGTATTGTCGGTGGAGCTGGTCATCGTCGCGTACGAGCGAATGAACGATTGGCCAACGCAGCTATCGATCTTGATACGGAATCCGGTGATGCTGGTTCGGGTGGTCTTACCCTCGAAGGTCTTCTTGTTGACCGGGACAATGGTGACCTGTCCCGGCTTGAGGTCGACCTTGACCAGGCCGTTGATCGGGAGGGATACGCTGGTGAGACCAGTGGTGCCGAAACCGCCGGAGAGACCGATACCGGCGGTCAGCTCGACGGGGCCACCCATGATGCCGCAGCCGATCTGGTAGCCGGCCTCGAGCGATCCCCCGGCGAGTTTGGTCTTGCCGGCACCGGAGACCGCGCCGACGAAGCTTCCACCCACGATGTACTCGCGGGACGAGAGCGCCGTGGTCAGCGGAGCGACCGGCAACATGGTCTCGTTCTTTCCGGCAACGGTAACGGTCCAGCCGTCGGGGGTGATCAAGTTTCCTGGCTCAGCAGAAGCAATGTCCCCATCCGGCGGCGGAGGCGCGTCATTGGCAACAGGCTGTGCGGGAACTGGGGCCGGATCTTCGGGATCGGCAAACGCGAGGGGCGCTGTCAGCGCGAGCGCGCAAACAGTAGTCAGCGAGACGAGACTTTTCAGCATGGGCGATAGGGCCTCTCAGGTCCGTTTGTCCGATATGGGAGCTGTCCCGACGAATGATTGGGTGGCTTGATGTCGGAACGGTAAAGGGACAGATAACAGTTAGCGCCCAATGTCTATCTATTTCGAACGTATGGCTACACGGTTCGAACCGGCGTGATCGGAACTCGAAAACTCATCTGCCTGGGGAATCATGATCCAAGTGACACATACCTCATTGCGTGTGACGTGGCTGTTGAGGGCTTTGTGATCGCTAGTCGCTATGGGCTTTCAACGGTTGGTAGAAACATGAATTGCCACGAGTTGTTAATTCGGCATTAAAGCTACCGTCAGTTCCGCCTGGGTCAAGTCCCTATAGTCAGGGCTGTACGGCATCGCGCAGGTCCCGTGTCTTGTCTTACGCTCAGTGGGCGGCGAGGCCGCTGGTCTGTCACGCAGTGTCGCGGAATCCGCCCTCGTGCAGCCGATCATCTGGAGAGGAATTGATGAGGCTACTGAATATCCGCCGCTACCTGGCCGTTCCCGCCGTCGCCGCGTTTGCCGCGGGTCTTGCCGTAGCGCCCGGCTCTTACGCAGATCCCAACGACACCGGCTCCGGCGTGCCCATCCCGCCTCCTGCTCCCGCGCAGGTGGTGGATCAGCCCGTCGCCGCGGGGCAGCCACCGGCCAGCGCCGAAGCTCCCGCGCAGCCTCTCGAGGTTCCGGCTGGCGACAGCGACGCGGCAGTCATCGCGTGTTCGAAGATGTCCAACGCAATGGCCTACGCCGCCACCAACTACTCGGATTTCGCTAACGAGATGTCGGTAGCTCAGGGTGACTACTCGAACGCCATTGCCGCCAATACGAATGTGGTCGGTCGGACCGCTGTGCGCGAAGCCGCAGAGGTGGCCAACGATGCCGCTAATACGCCCGGATTGGCTCCAGAGCTTGCGACACCCATGCACGCGTGGTCCGGTGACGCGTACAAGCTCGTGGTCCTGATGGGCCTGCGCATTGGGCAGGACTCGGTCAACGGCAAGGCCGGCGACCTCAACAAGGATGCCAACGATGTGCAGGTCGCCTGTGCCGCGGCGGGAACCCGAGCCTGAACGGGATTGCCCGATAAGGCCATCAAGAGGGGCGTGGCGGCAACGCTAGGCTTGTCGAATGTTCACAGGAATCGTTGAGGAGCTGGGCCAGATCCTGGGCAGGGAAGATCTAGGCGACGCTGCCCGTCTCACCGTGCTGGGCCCCCTCGTCGTCGAAGACGCGAAACATGGCGACTCGATCGCCGTCAACGGCGTCTGCCTGACGGTGGTCGACGTGCGCGAGGGAGGCGTCTTCACCACTGACGTGATGGGCGAGACGCTGTCGCGGTCCAGCCTGGACAAGATCGATACGGGCGCCAAGGTCAATCTGGAACGGGCGGCGGCGGTGAACGGCCGCCTCGGCGGCCACATCGTCCAGGGGCATGTCGACGGCACTGCGAACGTGCTGTCGCGCACACCGTCGGAGAACTGGGAAGTAGTGCGGGTCTCACTACCCGAGTCGGTGGCCAAGTATGTCGTCGAAAAGGGCTCGATCACCGTGGACGGGGTGTCGCTGACGGTCTCGGCGCTGGGACGGGACTGGTTCGAGGTGTCGCTCATCCCCACCACGCTGGGCCTGACCACCTTGGGGGCCGCGGTGGTGGGAACCGCGGTCAATCTCGAGGTGGATGTGATCGCAAAGTACGTCGAACGCCTGCTCGAACACCGGTGAGGCGCCCAACCCCCGGCGCACGCGGAAAGCATCAAGCCCGCTGCTAGTTCCACTGAGTGAACAGCGCGCGAATCGACGAAACCGCGGTGGTTCATAATTGAGATGCCCACACGCCCCTAACGAGAGTGGTCCCCATGACCAGGTTGGACAGCATCGAACGCGCTGTCGCCGATATCGCCGCCGGTAAGGCCATCGTCGTTGTCGACGATGAGGATCGGGAAA